>Ga0302271_10000331_pt1 | contig 45494 bp, 30 predicted proteins | sample III_Bog_N1_1_FD_198767 | JGI IMG/M metagenome (GOLD analysis project Ga0302271, IMG submission 198767) | Peat permafrost microbial communities from Stordalen Mire near Abisko, Sweden - III_Bog_N1_1 | ecosystem: Environmental > Terrestrial > Soil > Wetlands > Peat | place: Sweden: Abisko...
TTGTTAGGTTTGCTCAAAGTGAGTTTCGGTGTTGGTATCGACACGGTTGAGCTAGACAGTGTTGCCATGTTTGCTTTCGCTTTACAAGATCGAATTCTACTGTGCTTCTGGAGATGGTTTTTATTCTGAAGGAGAAGAAATCTATGGATTTGGAGTATCTGCGTTTTCTTAAAAACTCCCATTGAAGCTCAGATTTTTATTGGGTGTATTATCCTTGCTATTGTTCTAAAGTGTGTATTCATACGCATAACCATTGACAGTATTGTCATTTTTTGTGTTCTCCTCAGAGCTTTTGGATAATAAAAAAACCATAATTTTTTTCTCTCTTTATGCAATTTTGCAATTCAATTTACTTTTTTGTGCCCCCTTGGAAGAGATTCTGTGCAGTTCTTGGCTAACTTATTTTGCTCTCGTCAAACAAGTGATCGTTTGTTATCATTTTCCTGTCAGATCCTAGCTAACTCAGTTCTTCGTCTCTCCCAGTAAGCTCATTTTTTCTGTCTCTGTCACTTGTGTCACCTTCTTTGACTTCATCTTGTGCAGCATCCAAGACATGACTGTCAAGTAAAGGATTTATGATCTTTTAGGAATCTTCTTATTCGAGTTATGTGAATATCGCACTATCTTTCTTTGTAAATGTTATCTTAGATGATTTTTAACCTTCCTGGGAAATCCCAGTTGGATCTGTCACAGAAGTAAACTCACTTTTCTCTAGAAGAATAATCTACGCTCCTGGGAGTTAATAAGGTGATCTTGGAGATGCCTTAGTGGGAGGAGGAGATGAAGAATAAGAGGAAGATTACGGTGTTGCACTATTCTCAAGATTATCTCTCACAGTAGTTATTTTTTATTCTTAACTTCGTTATTTCTGAGAATATATACTCTACAACAAAGGATCCAGCAAAAAATCTACATCTTACTTACCAGTAAGTTGATACGAAACCTCTTTGATTGCTTAGACAATATCTCCTTTCTTCTTTAGAGCTGAGAATGATTCGATCTGTAAAAATGTCATATCGATAAGTTTATTTTTGATTTTTCTGTAAGTGATGTTCGCAGTGAATAACGGAAGTGTTGCTATCGTACTAACATAATTTGAGGTAGTTATAGTGAGTTTATTTGAGAATTTTGCATCCTGAAAATTCTTAATCGATTTCTCATTTGTTTTACTTATGATTTCCTGAAACTGCCCTTGATTACTTATCCCTATCAGAAGCACATTCTCCAAGGTAACAGATTCATCTATTATGCTATCTTCCCCGTAAGTGCCTTCTTTTGTTACGTACTCTTTCACGGAAGGAATGAGAACGTCAATTTTTATTTTTGACAGGTATTACAATGTGAATCCTTCAAAGAGAAACTCCTCCTAGAATCTTCTACTTATGCTGGAAATCTACTATGGACGCTCTGAATTTAATAGAACATACATAAACTCATTCATAAGTGGTTTGCACCAGAAGACAAATCCAAAATCATTGTCTTTTGATTTCTCTGGTTGAATTCTGGCTGTGATCGGCATCGCATAACCTTGGAAATCTCTAGCGAGTAGCAGTGGCACATTATAGATTTCCCTATAATAACTGAAGTTCTCTGAGATGAAATTCGAACAAGAATCGTCAGGAGATTAGAAGATTCTTAAGGATTTCACTGAATCCTTAAAGAAAACGTTAAAATTCATTTAGTTTAGCTACATTTATTATCCGATTGAGGTATTATTCTTCTTTGTTGCAGTTAATTTTTAGACACACCCAAACATCTTTAAAAACCCTTTGCTGTGCATAGTAATCTACCCTTCACTTTATCTGAGTAAAGATACAAACGCAAGGGAGCTTCTAGAGTCATAATAGTCTTTATTCGCTTGACTTTAAGAGTGGTTCTGTCTGTATATTTTTTGAAATAATATCGTGAGTTACGCGTTTGAGTCTATGAAACTTTCAAAATTATTGCAGATATTCCTCAGATGGGAGCTGAAGGTATGCGTTATAACGAGGGCTTATATCTCCGCATGTAGCAGTTATCTGTGTTTTCGGAATCCTTGCAAAGCAGCTTAAGCAGCATTCAACTCAATGTGGTTTTTAGAAATTTCTATGAGGGCTATTTTTTGAAGTTTTAGTGATTCCAAATAAGACCTCTACAATCCTTGCATTTCTAGGTCAAAGGAGATAACTGAGAAGAGCTCCACTGTGTCAGATTTAAGTTTGTCAGGGTTCTTATTATACTGGGTTAAAATTGACTGTTTGTTTTCCTTGCGATTAGCAATGAACGAATGTAAATCTGCTTGCAAACCGACGATTTCACTGATCGTTCGAAGTTTCTGCTGATTCTTAAGGGATATTTTCCCACGGAACTGAACCTCCATGTTGCAGAGGGTATTCAGACTCACACATTCGTTGGGTTCAGAGGAAATCAAGAAATGTAAATATGAGAAATGAAGATCAGTTATTTTTCCATTATTCTCTGAAAGTATCTCTTTATACCTTCGCTTTATGTAGCCACAGATTAACTTTCTTTCTTTGGCTTCTTCAAGAGATATCCCAGTGTCTTCCTGCTTAATCACAAAAAACTTATTACCAATGTACTAATAGATTAAGATTTTTTCAAAATCCTTGCTCAATTTTGTTGTTGTTATAAAGTTACTTGAAAAACAACATTCTGCTGTGGTGCTGAAGAGTGTTTTTGTTGTTACTGATTCTATTATTCTTCTCCGTCACTTCCTTTCATTTGTTACAAGGACTTCTGTTCTTTTAGTAGTAGATATCCCTTTTTTTAGGAGATTACTGAATGATATAGCTAATGGATTGGAATGTCTTTCTTACTGACAAAAGTCAAGTCTTTCCTTGTCATATAGTCATATAATATCCTGCAAGCTAAATCTACATTGACTTGAGTGTTTCTCATGAGCACAGTGAAGAATTAATTGTTGCTAGGTTAATTTTCAATTAACTGAGCTACTAACTAAGATTGATAGTAAATATGAAAGGACTCCAAGGAGATCATTGAAAATGGGATGGATATCAACAAAATAGCAAAGAATAATTAGAAATCTACATACTGATTGCTGAAGAGGAATAAACCTACACACAAGAGCATCTTGAATACTTGTAGCGTTAGGTAGATCTATTAGATTGACGAGTTGATGTAGGTGTGAGTTTTAAGCGCTGAATAGAGCTTAAGAAATGTGAAAATTAACAGCAGGCAAATTTGGACTTGGGTAGTTGTGAAATTATATGTGAAAACGAGCATCACGTCAAGGAAATAATTTATCATATTCAAGCTGGAATCGTACCGTTTGAGTTTATCAAGAGGTTTAAAGTCGATTGCGTAGTCAATTAGGATTATGAAAATACCTGTTTTTGAAAAAAGAAATTTTTGATAAAAATTTTTTGCATTGAATTTAGTTTATTCTACCTATTATCTGTGAGATAAATGCATTGATAATTGAGAGTGCTGTGGAGGCATAGGTAAAAGACAGAGAAAGTTAAAAAATGCAGAATACATACTCATATGTCATTAAGATTATTGAGAATAATATGCTGGTCCTGCTACCTACTGAAAAATCACAGATAACAGCCAACAGCAAGTAGCTTACGATGATTGTGTTTAAGACAACGCATCCAATCTAAAGAATCAGTGCAAAACCTGTGTCTTTCTTGTAATATGGCTCGAAAACTTCTTCTAGCATTCCGAAATCTCTATTGAATACTGGCTTCACAAATGAGACTTGGAGGATAAAGAATTCTCGAATAAACAGAAGTATTATGCTTAAAAATGGTCCTCTATGGAAGCAGCACGTTAAGGGAATAAGCTTATGCACGAAGAAACCTTTGATTCGCAGAATTACTGGATCAAAGAACTTGGATTCGATAGGTCGCATTTCGCAGAGAGACAAAGAATGGGAAAATAAAAGGGGTAGTTGTGGATCTTCTGCAGAAGGAACTGTTATTGGAATAAGTCTTCTGTTGTTGATGTCTTTCTCTTGTTTGTTTGTAGTTCTTTTTTGTTTGCAGTTCTTTTTTGTTTCCTTAATTGATTTAAAAGAAGTAGAACTAACAAAATATTGACTGCTTTTCATCAATTTCAATCAAATTTGAAGAGCAAAAGAAGAGAGTAACTAAGACAATCCGATTTGTAATTCAATAATGCCTTATTTAAATAGAGAGCTGCTTTGATTTTTCATTTTGGGAGCATTTTCAAGTAAAAGATCATTTGTAAAGAAAATATGATTAGAATTGAGGAAGAATACATAAAGCTGTTTTTGAAACGACCCCAAGCCTTAACATGAAAAATTCACATCATAAAATTAAAACACGTAGAGAGAATCAATTTGATTAACCTTCTTGAATATGCTTATGAAATAATTGGCTATTTAATAACTAAACCAACTTGCAGGATTTTTAAAGTTATTTTTATTTTTGGTAAATGTTTGTTTTTCAGTAATCGCAGATTGAATGGAAAATTTAATTTAAAATAAGGGAAGAAAAACGTAGAAATTTTAGCTGCATTTTTCCTTTGCATGCTAATATGGAATATTGAAATACAAATTTCCACTTTTTTAATTGTTTTTAGAGGGTGCTTACATCCCATCCCTTTTTGATGCAGCAGCAAATTAAGAAAGAAAGTTATTGATTCATTGAATTTAAATAATTTGGGAGGTCTTCCTCTGCTGCTTTTTTTCTCTTCTACCGGTGTTGTAGTTACCAAGGTTATTAACTCTTTAGTTTTCTTAAAAATACTTAATTTGATTCTCGTTCAGATAACTTAGCATTTCCTAAGCAGCTCAGCACGCATAATAATTCCAGGCAGGAAAAAAGAAAAGAAAAGGTACTTCCTTAAAGCTTCCCTTAATCTAATTTTCTCAATATATGGCTCCCTCTCTTCAATAATACTCCAGGCTCCAGAATTGTGAGGAAATATCAGGTTTTTATGTTTGTTTTATTCGTATTTTGTAGGTATATTTATTCTCGCTAGAGTAGTATCTCTAGTCCTATTTTTCACTCAGTTTCGAAACTTATTGAATTCTTGTGTTCAGATGCTCCCTTCTGATGCTGGTAAACATAATAAAATATAAAGGAATGTTGTTTGCTTCCATTTAAATCAATGCTCTTTTTTCTTTTTTTCTTAATAATGAATAAATTTATAAACTCATTTACTTCAAGAACCATGTTCTATTTGAATCCAAGAAAAGCTGGAGATGAATAGATTCAAGTGAAAAAAAAGAATTGTAATGAATACTTTGTGCTTTTGTACCCTAAGGTTTTTTGGTTGGATTACATATTCTTACATAATAATAATTTTAATATTTTTATCTTTTTTTGTTATTGTTCATTTCTAACGATTTTTCAAGGGATAAAGACACAAGCCTTAGTCATCTATGTGTATTAAATCATCGTCAATGCATTCTTGCTAGGTTTCTATTTTGTTATTTATTCACTCAAAATCCCATGCATCAAGTAGTTCAGAATCACATAAGTAATATAATTGCATTCAAAGGAGGGATTAAATATGAATTTCTATTTCCTCTTTCTTTCTCACTCTTCTTCCATTTGATATTTTCAGGATCCTTGGATGTGGGAAAAAGTACATAGCAATAGCAGTAAAACCAACAATACCCTTACTGAGGCAGAAGGAAATACATTCTTGAAGAAGACATTAAAGCAATCATCCTTCAATATCATATGTCTCTCAGCACTTTTATCTGCAATCGATTGTATTTTCGCTGAAGGACGTCCACTCAATCTACAGCAACTACCTAATTTAACAGAAGTCCTCTGGTAAACGGGGTTTTTCACAATCATGGATGACTTCTCATTCTATTGGTCACATCGACTCCTCCATACGAAAATCTTTTACAGATTTCATAAAATCCATCATGAGCACTATCATTCCTCAGCTTTCAGTGTGTTCCATTCGCATCCAGTTGATTTCACTCTCAACACTGTTTCTACTATTTCGGGAGTATGGATTCTTGGGAAACAAGTCCATCTAACAACAGTGTTGTTTTGGTAATTACAAAAAATCAATAAACCTTTTCAGATGTGTTTGAAATACAACAATATTTATGCTTTTCGATTAGTTTTTGATTAATATTTTTCAAATAATTCCATTTTCCCATGAAATCAAAAATTCCTTCTAACCTTATGTTTTTAACTCAAAAAAGGCTAACATTGCGACTTTTAGAGACCTACGAGGGTCACAGTGGGTATGAATTCCCATGGAGCATGTTCAGATTCCTACCCTTTGGAGGGCAATCTGTTTATCATGATTTTCATCATTCACATAACTCTGGGAATTATGGTTCTTTTTTCACTTACTTGGATATACTTTTCGGAACAAATAAAGAGTTCCAAACTTTCATTCGAGATTCAAAAAATGACAAAAATAGTTTGAAGAACACAGCAGATAAGAGCTAATTAGCAGTAGCTAAAGATAAATGATATCAGCTTTTAAAGCAAAAAATATTCATCTTTTTTAAAAAATATTGAAAAAATCATAATATTTACAATGCTTACTATTAGAAAAAACCAATTGAATTCCCTATTGAGAGTTCGTTCATATCAAATGTGCATACTCATTTCATTTTGTGACTTTGGAGGCACAAAGCAAGATATTTGTCGTATATCCATAGTAGTATTTTTAATAATTGATCGATTTGCCGCTGAAAAAAGTGAAATTTTCCTTTAATCTTTAAAATCAATTAACAAAAAGTGAAAGACAGAGAGAAGATTGAGTTTGAGAATCTCTCTGTCTTTCTTGTGTTTCTAATTTCTTTTCCTTTCAATTTTCGCTGAGAGATAGAGATAGAGAGAGTGAAATAATTACATGTCGGAGTCTAGTTTTCAATCATAATTCATGCAATATCCACAGCCATCCAGCAACAATTAGCCATAGCTTACCTATCCTTAGCCAATGTTCTATCCATCTTAGTAGCTTCCATAATTGCAGTAGTCTCAATAATTACCATATTATCCATAACCCGACTAATAAATGGGTTCATAGTAGCCAATGTTTCAATAGCTTCCTTATCCGTAGAATTATGAGAATTAAAATGGATATTACTATCCGCAGCCATAAAATAATCTACAGTAGTCCATTTATTAGCCAGGGAATCATCCTTAGCAAGCATAGGGAATGCAAGGCTTGCAGAATTATCCTTAGCAGCAATTGTTTATGCCAGATCAGGCTTGTATGTACTCTTAGCAATTCTAACAATAGTAACCATCAACACCAGTTGGTTCGATTATTCACAGTCGTTTCGATTCATAGCAGCAGAGGAATGAGTTAGCAGATTAAGAAGATGGCGAGTTATCGAACAATACACGCGAAAAGATTTTATGGAAAAAGCATCTTAGAGATATTTCTTCGTCAAATTCCTCATCATCCAAGGGGAAAAGCAATCGATCATAATAGCAGATGGTTCTGCATAATTAGACGAATCATCGGAAGAAGGAGCATGATCTCAAGCGAAAATCATAGAGTTTATTAGATAATTATCAGGATTTATTCCCAGGGAAGCCACCAAGCGTTCTGCTTAGGGAATACTGCTAAAAATTTCGATTTGAATTTGAAATCGAGTGTACAGAATCAGAGAATGGAGGGTTCTTAGGGTTTGTGGTGATTGAAAGTGTCAAATCACAGAAATATCCAGGAAAAAGTAAAAAAGAAGCAAAGGAGTTAGCTGCATATGAGCATCTACTGGAGAGAAGTGAGAGCGATGAAGGATTAAGGAGCTTTATTGAATCTGCTGTGGAGAAGGAGCTTAAGATTAAGAAGAAATTTCAGTAATCTGAAAAGGGGAAAAGTAATTTTAGTTTAGGATAGCATGTTGGAGAAGTACCAGCTGATGAAAATTCAAATTGCAGCTATGATAATGCGGCAAATTACAGAGATCTTGTAGGGGATCTCGTGTAGAATGATCTCAAGTAAGATGAGAGAAAAAAGAAAAGAAAAAAGGGAGAATAAATGGAAATAACTATCAAAAATAACAGATAACACACCTACTTGATCTTCATATTTCCCTTTATGTAATATCTTTTCAGGACAGGCGTGAACTACGAAGTCAAAGGTGAATAGAATACCTGGGAGGCCTTGTGCACAGTTGGATCGCTGGTCACAAAAGGTCGAGGATCATCAAAAAAAGATGCCAAAAATCAAGCGGCTTTTTCGATGCTTTTGAATCTCAAGAAAGCAAACTAAAAGACACTTCAGAAGATCATCAAGAAAGCTGTAGTAAAATAGAAAATACATCAAACATCGGAGAAGTTAAAAGGTAAATTACAGCAGAGATATTATCATGAATTGAACTGACACAAAACCTAACTAAACTGCTTTTTTACTGCAATAGAATTGGAGACACTGAAGTAGAAGATTTCAGTGCAAACGGAAGAAGAAAAAAAGCACTTGGAGCAGCAAGAAGAAGAGGAATTACGTGTGTAGGAAAAAATTGAAGCTGATGCAGAGATTAAGCAGACTAAAGGGTAGTATTCATGTCCAATTGATTTATCACTTTTGTCAACAGAGTTGTTTGGAATTAAAGATCGCTCTAAAATATAGTTCATAAATAGTCATCTGAAGAGCTATGCGAGGAGGTAAATGGTTGAAGAGAAAGATTATGTGTAGCTCAGAGAAATGTACGAAAAACTAATCGAGAATAAAGAGAAGTTCAATAACAGTAGTAGTAGCAGTAATAATGAGTTCATCTTGATAGACTTTGCTATTGTTGGATCGCATGAGTTGAAGTTGTTGAGGAAGAACTCATTGGTTATCGATGTGGTCATGTGTTATTAGAAGAAAGGAGAACTACCAAATGGGGAAGAGCAGAATAAGAAGCCATCACCAAGGAGGAAGAGCAGTGTGAGTAATAGCAATTGCTAGTGTGATACCAGCAATAGTGTGTAGGATAGTAAAAGTTAAAAAGATAGCAAAAGTATCAGCTGCAGTAGCATAAATAATAATGCAAACAGAAATGGAAGCAACAATAGCAATTGTATCAGCAGATTAACTAATAATATTAAAAGTACAGCTATGCAAGATAATTGTTGTTGCAATGGCAATAACATCAGTGAGTTTGATAGCTGCTAAAACGCAGATATTGTTAGTTGCACGCTGCCAATATTCACATAAATATTTCCAAATCATCAAATAACGAGAACAGTAGAGTAGAATAGAGAAAATAGCAGCAATAGACATTGTAAAACAAGTAGTATTCTCATAAAGTCTATCAATAGTGATTTATCGATGCGAATAGTCTTCGATGAGGTTATTAACGGCTGCTATGGGAGTGCTATCCATGCAGTGCTTTGGATGGTTAATTTCAAGAATATCATAATAGATTTAGAATAACCTTGCAATCGAGTTCTGAGCATGTTTCGAAGCTGGAAAAGAGCAAACAAAGACTTAGATGATTTAGATATTGCGGTCATTGATATTGCTGTGTATTCTGCTAGCAATAGATTCGGTGATTGCTCAGCGGATTGCGTAGTTCATACATTTGAATTCCTCAGCAGTGGGATATTAAATGATATTGCTAAGAGTAACAGTTTAGGGGAGGAAAACGAAGCAAGCAGTGAACCAAGTAATTAAATGAATAATTTGAATAAACAGAACCCAAGGAACCTAGATATACCTAATCTACATAGAGAAATACTTAAAAAGACACCAATTGAACTGCTTGATAAACTACAGCAAGCAGCTCAAAAGGTCTACACAAATAATTACTATAATTTCATTAAAAATCTATGAATAATCGCATTAAAATGCTAGTAACAACTCCACTCTAAACAATGATGGCACTCTTTTTCGGCATATCGCGTTAAATTTCTCTATTCTATTTTTTTTCTTGTTGACAATTCTATTTTCTATTATTTATTTTAATATGCATCTTTCTTATTTCTGCTAATTATGAAGGTGTGTTTATGTGTTTTTCTCACAAAATTAAAAAAGTAGGGAGGAGTGTTGGCTATTTTGCAGCTCAGGAAATTTGGATCCGTTTTTTAGCTGAAAATTCAGAAGAACGATTCTGTTGTCATTCTTTTAACAATCTGCTATTTTTATTTATTTTTCTCCCCGTTCTGGAAAACTTTATTTATTTATCATAATTACAAGGTATTTTCATAAGATATATAGAATCTCCTAGAACATAAGCATAGATCTATAATTTCCCAATGCTTTCAATTTATTTGTGCACTCTAATCTGACGAATAATATAAAAAATACACTGGCTTTTTATTTCTTGATTTAAAAAATGTATTTATTTATTTTGAGTTTTTTAGCTAGATTTTTAACTTGCTCAAACAAATCTTTATCAGAATAATTTTCTAGCTTGATAGCATTGCTCGCAGCGATCGAAATCGCAGGTTGCGCATCTATAGCTGCCTGTGAATTAGGTAGTTGGCTCTCTTTTACAGACATCACAGATTACATTCTATGTAACTGCACTTTCTCTGGGCTCATACAATAACGGATGTCCATTGTTGCAGAATCCACGGAAATTCGCTGAGCAAATCGCTGTCAGAACCCTAATCTCCTTGGTTAGTTCCTCCACTGTTGACTTGAACACCGACATCGGAACATACTCTTATGAGCAAATCAACTGACTTTCAATGAGTTTATCAGCTTATGATTCAGAAGTCCCACAGAACTACTAACCTGGGGAAAAGCTCATGTTTGTCTTTAATGTGTTTGAACTCAAGGCTGCTTCAGTCTTTTTGAGTGCACGTTTGACTTCTTCCATATCAAACTAGTTCTTAAATGGGCAGACATCTTCGTGCTCAGGGAGCTTTTCGATGTTCAAGGTAGACTAGCATCCAAGAGATTTGTATTAGCAAGGGAAGAGAATCTGCTGGAGTGTGAGGACCTTGACGTTGTCGATGAGTGTCTGCTTTGAGGATTTGCAGTTTGGACAGGTGTTTTTCTCGAATAAGGTGTTTGAATCGAAGCAATATTTGCAGTACACTTTAGCACATTTCGCGCACTGAAACAGTGGAAGACTCAGGTGCTAGCATTTCTAGCAACTCACATCATCGAAGAGCTGCTTGTTTTCAGCATAGTTAACAGCATCGGAAACCAGAAAACTTCTGGCTGGTCGCGTTTGAGAAAAATGCATGGAACTTAAATGGATCATAGCTGAATTTTGATATGTGTCTTTGATTTCTGTTTTTTTGTTTTCTGTTTTTTTGTTTTTTAATTGTTGTTTTTGATATCTGCATCTCCCAGAATTTTTATAAAAAAACGAATAAAAATAATAATAGCCAGCAGGTTTTTTTCTTCTTATTCATTTCTGAATTTAGATTTGCTACATTGATTAGCGCGCTCTTAGACATATAAAAAGCATGTTTCTAATAGCTGCGTGTCATTGATAAGCTATGTATTTGTGGCTATTATGTAGAAAAGTAATTCATTTGTTATGCTATGTTTCTGGGAGAGGAAAATGAGTAAATTTTCAACAAAAGGCCAAACATTTAGTTAAATTGGTTAAATTTATTTAGACACCTTAAACTAACAAATAATATGATTAAGATGCGGCTATAATACTAAAGAAACATAGATTAAAGTCATTTATGAAATTGTTGATTTCTAAGATTATTCGCAATTAAATTTGAACTCCTATCACACACTCATGATATTATTTTGTATTGTTTACATAGATTTACTCTAATCCCTCTTCCTCCTTTCATTATGACATAACAAAGCTAGAGCTTAGGCAATTAATTATCATATTCATTGCGTTTATGTATTATCGAACATAGGGAAATAATGTAATTGGATTTCTTAAAAAAATCCTGGAAATGTAGAACGAAAATATTGCTGTATCCTTTGAAGAATTAATAGGCATTAAGCTAGCTAACAATATAATAATTGGATGAAAATTACTGATTATTATGGCTGATCATTCCTCAATCTTAGGGTAAGGAAGTTAGCAGGTAATTCACTCCTTTCGAAGAGAATTTAAACAATTTAGAAAAATCGAGAAAACAAGAAGAGAGAATGAGGGAAGTATTTAGTTTAATTTATGCTATATTTGTTATTCCTGCTGGACTATCAAGGATTATCTGACTATCTTGCACCTAATGAGAGATTCTCTAAACCTCTAAATGCACTTCTTAAATGATAAAAACATTAATTAATAAGAATAATTATCATAATTAATAAATTAATAAATCTTATCCCCCCCTCCCCTCACTATCTCATTTTAATATTTATTTGTTTTTTAATTATTAGAACCTTTGAATTTTTAATTGAAATAATATGTGGAAATCTCCTTTGTTTAAGTGGATTTCATTCGAATCGCATGATCTGGGTTGGAAAAACTCTTCCTTCTTTAATATCTTACATACTTACTTTTGTGTATGAAAACCACATCCTTCCCTAATTGGTGGTTTAGTGTGCACTTTCTCTACCTGGAAATCATACATCATCCATCGTTTGAGTGTTTTGACATTGATATGAATAAACCTTAGTCATTTTATAATTTCACATTGCGGATAAATAACATTGATTTAATGTTTGAACAGAATTCGCTAAGAATAAATAGCTAAAACTTAAGATTTGAAGAAATTTCTTCTTAAATGAGCATAACTTCCTAGATGAATGTATTTTTCTTTTAGGAATCTAGGAGAGAATTAGTATTTCATGTATGGAATCCTTTTGAAGAATTGAGATCCACTGACATTTTCAAAATTCAAAGGGAATTATTTAAAAGATATCATTTCTTGTTGCTAGCTGGATTGGAGATTTAGAGACTGAAAATTAAGAAATTAACACTTAGACAAGCTACATCATGCGCACGAAAATATCAATTATTTCCAGGATTATTTAATGAACTTTGTTGGATTTAATTCCCACTAGTTTCTAGTATTATTAGGCTCAAAGAAAAAGAAAGAAATATGAAGATAAATTAGAACAATTAGAACCAAAAACTCCAGGGAGTTTCTACTCATAAATTATTTATTGAAGTTGTATGAAGAGGTTTGGAGAAGAAAACGATATGTTGACGTGAGAAAACATGGTGAAATATAATAATAAAAAATACACTATGTATTTACAATAAAAACTACAAAATAAACCTGCCCCCAACAAGCCTGAAATATTGAGAATGAGATTACAACACAAAAATCCAATTCAGAGTCCTCCAAACGACCATAAAATCAAATAAATAATTAAATTTCAAAGAAATAAAAATTAGAGCGAGAAGAACTACATCAACTGAAGAATTGATGAGTCTAGCGAGTGTTGTTGGAGAAACTATCATAGCAAGTTCCGAGGGAGAAGTGACTGCTAATGCAGAGGCAGAGTGCATTTCAGAACATGACCAACCATTGCTAGTCTTGTTTGTGTTCCTTGGTTTAGCTGCAGGTGGTCTATTGAGGCAACTCAATAGGAAGACTAAAATACCATACACCCCGATGCTTATTGTCTTGGGAATATTCCTTGGATGCTACAGAGATTCCCTAGGTAAAATAAGAGAGATGTTTTGAGAAACGAATTAGTTTATTTTTTTTTTTGGGAGGGGAGGGGGGGGGAGGGATAACCTTTTAGAGTTAGGGAATGTGTTATTCTGAAACTCATCCATTCATACCACTTTTTCAGATTAATTTGTTTTTCAGTATTTTTAGTTAGTTCTTTTGTTTCGTTTAACATCAACACTCTCTGCAATCAAATATTATTTTTGAATAAGCTGCAATTCAAACTCTCGTCCATGCATTTATCTAAACGCGCAAATTATTCCCATTAATTACCACCCCTAAAACTCTAGATTAACTTTCTAATTCTGGGCATTCTCATAAATTTACTAAATTTGAAACATATTTGTTTAAAATTAAGATAATTTTCAATAATTTTTGGTTATTTGAAACATTCTTCATCCCTTTTGTTTTTTACTAATAATTTTATGAAATTTCAATGGTATTTTAATTAATACAGGGTTAATCGGCTAGAGTGCAGAGTTAATGAGTCATATTAACCCACATATGATTCTCTTCATCTTCATCCCTGTGTTAATCTTTGAAAGCGGTTTCAATTGTGACTGGTATGTGTTCAAAAGAGCTATTGTGAATATTATTGTGCTAGCTGCGCCAGGTGTGCTTGTGGGTGCATTCATCCTTGGATTTTGCTTCAAGGTGATTCTTGGATATTAAGATGATTTATCTTGGAATGGAGCGTTCACTATGGGAGCTATATTATGTGCTACTGATCCTGTTGCAGTTGTAGCGCTGCTAAAAGAACTCGGAGCATCTGTGACTTTCAATACATTAATCGAAGGTGAATCCTTGCTGAATGATGGCACAGCAATGGTGTTTTTCTAAGTGTTCTTCAATCTCGAGAAAGGCTTCGAAGCAACACCAATAGGTGTCACAGCGAATTTCTTTAGACTAGCTGGTGGTGGTCCAGCAATTGGTATGGTCATGGGTATTATTGGCTCCTTCTGGCTGAGGAGGTTAGTCAGAGATGACATCTTGACATCGATTGTAACATTTATCATGTGCTACTTGACTTTCTACATCTCCGAGTTCACATTCTTCAAAGTGTCAGGTAAAAGATTACTTCTTTGATATTTTCTTTATAATTAATGTTAATAAATACCATAATTTCAACATGCTATCATACTTATTTTTATAACCTTAGGTATCCTTGCAGTAGTGGTCCTTGGTTTGTTCATGAGTGCTCATGGTAGAACTAAGATCTACCCTGAAAGCGAGCATTCCGTTCATACAGTCTGGTCATTCATCTAATATGGATGTGAAACGATCATTTTCTTACTCACAGGAGTCCTTGTCGGCAAAGAAATGACTGCCTAAGACTCCATTACGTTCGCTGATTGGGTTAAATTACCTTGCTTCTGGTTCTTGATGGTGATAGCTCGTGCAATAATGGTTCTAATTTTCCTACCTTCTTTGAAATACTTCGGATATGGCATCACTAAATCAGAGCTTATTGTCCTCATCTGGGGTGGTTTGAGAGGTGCACTTGGATTAACATTAGCGCTCATGGTAGCAGTCGATGAGGATCTTCTAGATGAAGAGAAGTACCCTCTCGGCAGGAGATTAAGATAATTAACTATTTTCTACATGTCTGGAGTAGCCACGTTGACTTTGCTGATTAACGGAACCACATGCAGGTATGCTAACAATATGATAATGGGTTAAATAATTTTTAATTCTTTTCTGATTGTTTAGCGCGTTGGTTGCGTATTTGAAGATGATCGAAGTACCAAAGATCCATGAGAGGATCATTTAGAATTCAGTTAGGAATCTCTCCAACGAATGCGATTCTAAGCACAAGGAATTGTAAATGAATACATTCTTGAATATGGCTGACTGGGCAAAAGTCAACGAGATTTCGGGTGTTGATGAAATCAAGCAAGGTGTACTTGCTGGATTGCCGAACTTAGGAAATGTATCAACAACTGGCCGTAGATCGACTTACTCAAGTTTCGATGAAAATGAGATCAGCAGTGAAGCTAGATTCAGATTACTTCGAACTCTCAAGAGCTACATCTGGGAAAGCTACGAAAATGGATAAATCGGACCAGCTGCTGCTTAGCTCCTCAACGAATGCACGAACGTGGCTTTGGAGTAAATCAAGTCACCTCTTCAAATCTGGAACACTATCTACTCGAACTTTACTGATTTTGGCATCAGAGTCTCGATCAGAATGAAAAACTGGCCGTTATTTGGTAAAAAAGAAAAAAATTACAAAAAATTAAATAATTTTAACTTCCATTTTTTTCTTAACAAAGGCAACATGGCTAAGAACTACATCACCCATCATCTAGCATTCGTCTATGAGGTTACAACATCCTTCATCACAAGTGCCCATGAAGCTGAAGAACTCCTTCATAAATTCCCTATCGGTGAAGAGTACATTAAAAAAGTCAATGGTGAACTTAACTCTCAAGTCAACGACGCTTACAAGTACATCTCTGATTTACAGACTAAATTCCCTGAGATCATCAAAGCCATCCACACCAAGAGAGCAGCTTTTGCAATTCTAGAAACCTAAAAGAAATTCTTAGGTAACTATCGTGATAATGGCTACATCGATGAAGGTGACTACAACGAAATCAGAAAGAAAATCGATTTGCGTTACATGGAACTCGAAAATATGACGTTCTCTTGGTAAGAAGTCAGTGAGTTATCATCATTTGACACTTTCGTTTTGAGATTCCCGATTTTCTCGTCTTTAACGTCAGATGAAATTAGATAGCTTGAAAAATGCCATAAAAGCTATGTTTATTCTGCTGGAGCTGAAATCTACCATGAAGGGAGTAAATTTGATAATCTCTATGTAGTGACTCAAGGTACAGTTACAGATGTTCTCAGCAGTGGTGGAAAGAGCTAATACACGTTGATTAAAGGAATGGGTGCGTTCTTGTCATTCGCAAACTGTGTGAATGAAAACAATTCAAGATCAATATCCACAGCAACAGCCCAAACTGATGTGGTCTTATATGGAATCCCATTTGCTGTTATCAAAGGTATCATGTCATAGAATAAGGCCTTTGAGAAGAAAGTCTATCTTTATTCTATGATTTACTTCACGAGAATCTTCCCTGACAAAGCTGGACCTTTGAAAGGTATGGAGGAGAACCATCTCAATGAATACATCGTGAATTCGTAATTCCTATCACTCAATGCTAAGTCTGAGTGCACTTTCGAAAACGGAGGATACCTTATTATTGGGTAGATCGAAGAAAAAGGTGGTTCGATAATTTTAGATGATTTCAGCTACATCAATCCATCTCAGAAAGTCTATGTCTCGTCGAAGAACTCCTATGTACTTAAATTCGAAGAGATCCTCCAGAGAAGGCTCTCCGTTATGGATTAGAATTTCGAAGAACAAGGAATAAAGTAATTCAATCAAAACAGAGTCTCTGGCAGCAAGCAATACGTTCAAGATGAGAGCCAACTGTGAGGGAAAATGTATTCCCTGTGGTTGCGAGAGGTTAAGAAAAATCAAAATTGCAACAGAAGTATTTATGAACCCTGCAAAAAGAAATTTGCTCTTTTAAATAATTGTTGGTTTTTGTTGCTTTTAGTAATAATCTTGAGTTATCTTCTTTACCTCTAAGAAATGCTTCTGTTTGCCTTTTTGAATGCAAAAATCTTTTTTAAAGAAACAAACAACTGCATTACACGTAATTATTCATTATTTTTTATCTTTGAATTTGGTTATTAGCACCAATTTCATTGATTTTCTCCTTGAATTTCAATAAAACATTCTTGGTTCTGCTTTTCTTCGATCTAGGACATTCAATTATTGGTTATCCCCAATCAAGCTTTCAAATATCTGTCTGTCAAGATGGTCATATCTCCCTCCATTCTTTGCATTAGATTTAACCCGTTCCAAGAACTTCTAGAGCCACTACTCCTATAACTCTGAATCTTCTTCAATCCTATCCATTTCCCAAAGATGAGATCGAGCGTATTTATTAGAACCCTAATAAATATTAGACAGTCTCTTACTGTTATTCCTATCCTCCTCTTCCCTTGAATCATTATCATCATTATTAATAATTACATTATTGATCTCTAGCAATCCTTTGATACTGGTGGGTTATTCTATGTTTCTGTTTTCTTCAATCTTTGCTGAAGATTCTTCAGAGTCATGAAACAAAACCAGATCTTTATCTTAATTATTCTCACCCTAGATATTAGGCAAAAAATTTTAAGTAACCTTTATCTTCATTCCATCTTTCAACTCCTTTGCTGATGATTGGATTGGCTCTTTATTTAATATTGTTCCTTCTAATTCAATTTGGTTGTCATAATTTTAAATACCACATTGATCCTGCTCTTCATTTCGAAAATTATTTTCCTTTGATATTGTTCCATCCTTAGCCAATCGATCTTCCTGCTATTTGCTGATATTGTTTCGCTCTTGGCTGACAATCTTTTGGGGGTTTTTTCCTTTAGAATTGTTATTTTATTCCTGGTTCTTAAAAGGATTATTAAGATAGTCAATTTCATCATTTTTATTGGGAGATAACAGATTTGGGGAGAAATATTGATTGCTAATAACATCTGGAATCTTTCTCCTTCTGTGTGGCTTTTCTTCATTTTGAATAGCAGAGTTAAGCATCTCCTTTGATTTCCCTTCAATTTATTCAAGTTCAGACCCACAGAATTAAATAGCTGCGAACTGCTCTTTCGTTAAGATTAGCTTGATTGCCATTTTCAACTTGATCAGATCTTTGTAGACTTCGAGAATATTGATCTTCTTAACAGATTAATTCAATAACTGTTAGTAAATAGCGAAATCTGCTTTATTTTAATTGGAATCAATGTCCCTGTGCTTCCCTGCAAGTTTGGCGAAGAACATCCTCAGACTTCCCAAGGTTGTTAACTCAAAGTATTTTCTGGGGTTTTCGGAGAAATTAATTCCTTGAATCTTTTTCTGCAAAAGCGCAATATCTTAAGAGGCATTCGAGATGATGCTCTTGTTTGACTGGTTGTTAAGCTTCGCTTGAACATCATCTTCCCTTTTGTTAATCAGTCTCAATGCGGTTTTTTTATAATATTCCTTCAAAAGGATGCTATTAATATCTTCTACAATATATGCCTCTGCGAGCATTCTACAGAAAATTCCAACAATCAAGACAGAGTTAAAAATGCTCATAAACTATGCTAAAACTTCAGTAATCATAGCATGCTAGACTGTGATGATATTTTTCACTTAATTATTCTCAAAAATCATCAAAGCAATCCCACTAAAATCCAGTCTTTTTTGAATATTATTCCTAGAAAAGATTGTGTTAATTGTCTTATAATCATAGATTTCATCAGTTTATGTTGAAGATTATATCAGCAATCCTTCGATGACTGTCGTTGAAGCTTTTATGAGACTAAACCTTGAAAGGATGATATTATTTGGATCGAAATAATAATACTCTTATTTATATCCACTCTGGTATTATCTTACAGCAGAGCTATATTGCCGAATCTGAATGTTAATTAAAAAGCTGTTAGTTGAACGAAATACCAAGTCATAAACTTCTTCGTCAAGCGCACAATTTGAGTGAACCGCATTATCGCAGTAGTTAATTTTCAATTAGAAATCAGAAGTTAGCTATTATGACATATTTGCAAATATATTTTTATTTGCAACATCTTCCTTATTTAAGCATTAGTATCCAATGAACATCTCTTCCGTGCAATCCACAAGATTTATTGCGATATTATCATAAGTACCGTTTTAATAGAAAACCTAGTAGTAAACATTATAATCGAGGATTGTTTTACCAACTCTTTTTTTATATTGTAAAAGACCATCGATAAAGTATTCAAACAAAAAGAAACTGTCTTAGATGAGTGATGATGTGAAGGTGGTTTCAATTATGTTACTTGATTTGAAAAATACAAGTGGATTAAGTAATAGAAGTATGCTCCTGAAATCGCTAAAATGCCAAGGGATAGGATCCCACCGAAGAACGTTGACTTGGTTTTTTTATCACCTACGAATAACACAAAGGGTTTAGAGAACAGATCGAATTCCCTGACAGCTGACTTCATATTATTTGTGTTCATGATTTCAGCTGTGTCCTTGACTATTGTTCTGCTAATTAATCTTAGATTTCACGGTTTCTTTTCTTAATATGTTCATCTGTTTTCTAATAAATTAAATTACTTATTTACTTTCGTTTTGGTTTTCTTCTCTATCGGTTTTTTTGATGTTATTTGATTTTTTGTTTTTTCACCCTAACCCTTAAGCTAAAACTAACAATAAATCATCAATAGTAGAAAAGTTAATTTTTCAAAACAAAAATTGCATTCTTCATCAAAATAAAGAATTATAATTTTTTGTTGATAAAATGATTTCTACATCATTTATTGTTTTCAATTAATTATTAATGTCAGAAATTTAATTATCTTGGCTTGTATTATCATTTTTAATTGAAGCTATTTAATTGATGATATTTTAGTTTTAGAGAAGTGAGCTAAAAAATACTTTGAAAATCTTTGTTTAATATTCTCAATACTATTGTCAATTCGACAGAATGTAATATAAAATCAATCTTTTTGCTTTGATAATTAATTATTTTACTATTCTATTACCATTTTCACCAATGCTATTATCGTCGAGAAAGAGATCTAAAGAAACGAGAGTTAAACACTTTGCAATTCCTTCTCCTAAATACTTTGCTCCATTTTCACCAATTCTATTATCGCCGAGAAAAAGATTTAAAGAAGTGAGAGTTACACACTTTGCAATTCCTTCTCCTAAATACTTTGCACCATTCTTACCAATACTATTACTCCTGAGATCTAGATTTAAAGAAGTGAGAGTAACACACTTTGCAATTCCTTCTCCTAAATACTTTGCACCATTTTCACCAATGTTATTATCGCCGAGAAAAAGATTTAAAGAAGTGAGAGTTACACACTTTGCAATTCCTTCTCCTAAATCCTTTGCACCATTTTTACCAATACTATTACTCCTGAGATATAGATCTAAAGAAGTGAGAGTAAAATACTTTGCAATTCCTTCTCCTAAATACTTTGCACCATTCTCACCAATATTATTATCGCTGAGATAAAGATTTAAAGAAATGAGAGTAACACACTTTGCAATTCCTTCTCCTAAATCCTTTGCACCATTCTCACCAATGTTATTATAGCTGAGATAAAGATTTAAAGAAATGAGAGTAACACACTTTGCAATTCCTTCTCCTAAATACTTTGCACCATTCTCACCAATGTTATTATCGCTGAGATAAAGATTTAAAGAAATGAGAGTAACACACTTTACAATTCCTTCTCCTAAATACTTTGCACCATTCTCACTAATACTATTACTCCTGAGATATAGATTTAAAGAAGTGAGAGTAACACACTTTGCAATTCCTTCTCCTAAATACTTTGCACCATTGTCACCAATATTATTACTATCGAGATCTAGATTTAAAGAAGTGAGAGTGGCACACGTTGCAATTCCTTCTCTTAAATACTTTGCACCATTTTCACTAATATTATTACCGCTGAGATAAAGATATAAAGAAGTGAGAGTAACACACTTTGCAATTCCTTCTCCTAAATACTTTGTATCATCGTCACCATTCTGATTCCGAGTATTATTTAAATGAATCGAATCTATTAAATAATTAGGTGTTTATTGTAGTTTCTCCATCAGTTTTAAAAGATTCTATGTGTTTATTGAAATCTTTTCGATAGATTCTTAGAATTTTTGAGCCTCCATTTGAGTTTTATGAAAGATTAATTCACAAATGATATTTTTGTTAGATATTATTTTTAATATCTTCCCTTTTTTTATGATTTTTTTCAATTCTCAATTATTTATTTGAAATAGGTAATCTTTCACTGCGTTTCTTTTAAACACCCCACAACTTGTGAAATTCAATAAGATTAACTTGAATATTAGCGCTTTGTCTGTCAACTAAAATTCATTTGTGGATTTTCAGGTCAGATATATTCTTAAAAAGGATGTTTTTATTTTTTCAAATGGATTTCAAGAAAAAATAATACAATTTTTGAAACGAAATGTCTCATAAAAACCTTCTTTTTTTTTAATTACAGAAAACCTTAATTAGTTAATAAATAAATTCGTGGTAATACAATCATTTATCTTCAAATAGCAATTGGATTATTGAGAGAATTTATTTTTTTAAAGCATAGACCTGTTACAGCTTACAACTAGTTATTAGCTAAACAGAAGTAAATAAGATTATGAACATGGTGATGAAAGCCTATTTTATTAAAAATTGATGGCAAATACAAGCAAAGTTTTTTATTTATTGAGGTAAAAAGCTGATTTATTTTTTTGATGATTAGACTTATTTGGAATAAATAATCTGATAATTTCAAGAAATAAGAAAAGAGATAACACGAAAATGGACGCCAATAAGGTGATTTCTAAGGAAGGGCTGAAATTGAAATGTAGAGAACATCCCAATGTCCCATGCAATCTAATTTGTCTGGATGGAGATGCAAAATAAAGAGTTATGTGCCTCTATTGTGCGTGGAAACTTTAAATTCCTGTCTCAAATATGATACCAATGGGTATTATTTTAGCAGCTAAAGAACAAGATATCTTGGCAGCTTATCCTCCACTGAAAGATCAGGAGATATCTTGTAAACTAACGAATACTAGCTTACAATAATCGCTGGAAGAAATAGAGGTTTACTTTAAGAAACTGAGAGAAGAATTTGAGAAAGAAGTAAAAGCAGCAGAACAAAGAACCAAAGAATCCTTTATAAAGTAAGAAACAGCATGTCATGAATTAGTAGAAGGATACAAGAGAATTGCGGAAGTAGCGAAGCTGAAGTAGTTGATAGTTTCTGAGAAAGAAAGTGCTGAGAAGGATCTAGATTGCTTCATTAAAGAAAAGTGGAACAAAGCTGAAGAAAACACAAAGGTAATGGCAGATCTTATCAACTAGTATGAGGGTGAATAGTGTTTTTCGCCTGAGGAACCCACTAGAATCGCCTAAGAGATAATTCAGGGTCTTAAAAGCATTAGCTTCTTTCAACCATCAATCTAAGAACCACAAGTTACTTTGATTAAATCCACTTTTAATACTTCTCAATAGATGGAAATTACCAAACTGGATAATTCGATTTATTAAGTCAAAACATCTGGAACTTGCAATGGTAATTGGGATTAAGTTTTTATTGATCCTATTCTGAATCCTTTACAAAAGTACATTTTGCACATCGAACTAGAATAGAAACCAGGAACTAGTGATAATTCATTCTTCTTTGGCCTTGTGAAAGACGAAGGAAAAGATAACAGTTATGCGTACGGCTAAAGCATGTGCTACTATGATTAATCTAATAGCTTCGGTATAACTAAATACATCAAGGGTCGTTCAATGCAATCAGGAAGTAAATCGACAGGTAAGCATAGTTTCGAAGTGAGAATAGATCTAAATCAAAAGTTTCTGAGAATCGCTTCCCTCCCTGACTATTCCTCAATCGCAGAGCTGGATGACCCGAACAAAATAGACCCGAAAGTAGCCTACAGATTCTTCCTTTCTATGACTAACTAAGGTGACATGATGAGAATTACTAAACTGAGAACAGTTAGCAAGTTTGATGCTAAGATGTGATAGAATAATTACATATTTCTGTGTGTTTTTGATGCAGAACTGTAATCAATTTGTTGAATCTTCTAAGAATTCTTGTATTATTTTATCAGTTTTTCAAGTTATTTTATGGTCTTCCTTCTCTTTTCAACTTAAGATTACAATATTATTTCTTATCAAGGAAGCTATTTGCTATCATGAACAGTAAGCAAGTACTGATCTTTGTGGATTTTATCATCCTAATAAATAAACTATTTCTTGCTTTTAAAAATTAAATTGATTGCTGATTTATACCATATGATTTACTTCACGAGAATCTTTCCTGAAAAAGCTGGACCTTTGAAGGGTATGAAGGAGAACCATCTCAATGAATACATCGTGAATTCGTAATTCCTATCACTCAATGTTAAGTCTGAGTGTATTTTCGAAAACTGAGGATACCTTAATATTGGGTAAATCAAAGAGAAAGGTGGTTCAATAATTCTAGATAATTTCAGCTACATCAATCCATCTCAGAAAATCTATATCACATCAAAGAACTCCTATGTACTTAAATTCGAAGAGATCCTCCAAAGAAGGCTCTCCATTATGGATTAGAATTTCGAAGAACAAGGAATAAAGTAATTCAATCAAAACAGAGTCTCTGGCAGCAAGCAATACGTTCAAGATGAGAGCCAACTGTGAGGGGAAATATATTCCCTGTCGCTGCGAGTGGTTAAAAATCAAAACTGCAACAGAAATAAGAGATAAAGATGATTCTAAGATTTTAAGATGTATTTATGGATCATATAAAAATGCATTGGTATTTTTTTAAATAATTGTTGATTTTTGTTGCTTTTAGCAATAATCTTAAATTTAAGAAAGGCTTCTTTTTGCTTTTTTTGAATCCCAAATCTTTTTCAAAAGAAAAATAACTACTTTACTCATAACTGTTTATTATTTTTTTGATCTTTGAACTTGCTTAGTAGCAGCAAGTTCATTTATTTTTCCTTTGAATCTCAATAAAACATTATTGGCTCTGCTTTTCTCTATTTTCTCTGTCTTTAAAGATATTTTTCTTACTTCAATAGATATTACTTTCCGATTATTCTCCTTTCATCCTTAATCGATCTAGGACATTCAATTATTGGTTACCCCAATCAAACTTTCAAATATCTGCTTGTCAAGATGATCGTATCTCCCTCCATTCTACGCATTAGTTTTAACCCGTTCCAAGAACTTCTACAACCACTACTCCTATAACTCAGAATCTTCCTCAATCCTATCCATTTCCCATAGATGAGATCGAGTGTGTTTACTAGAACCCGAGGACATATTAGACAGTCTCTTACTGCTATCCCTATCCTCCTCTTCCCTTGAATCATCATTATCATTATTAATCTTTACATTATTGATCGCTAGTAATCCTTTAATACTGGTGGGCTAATCTACGTTTCTGTTTTTTTCAATCTTTTCCGAAGATTCTTCAGAGTCATGAAACAAAACCAGATCTTTATCTTAATTATTCTCACCCTAGATATTAGGTAAAAAGTTCTATGAAACCTTTATCTTCATTCCATCTTTTAAGTTCTTTGCTGATGATTGGCTTGGCTTTTTATTTAACATTATTCCTTCTAATTCAATTTAGTTGTCCTAGTTTTACATACCACATTGATCCTGTTCTTCATTTCGATGACTATCTTCCTTTTATATTATTCCGTCCTAAACCAGTAGATCTTCCTTCTATTTACTGGTATTTTTTTGCTCTTGACTGGCATTCTTTTTGGATTTTTTTCTATTGAAATTATCACTCTATTCCTAGTTGTTAAAAGGATTATTAGAATAGTCTATTTGGAAATCTTTATTGGGAGACAACTGATTTTGGAGAAAAAATGGATTGCTTATTACATCTGGAATCTTTCTCCTTCTTTGTTGCTTTCCTTCTTTTGGAATGACAGAGGTAAGCATCTCCTTTGATTTCTCTTCAATTTATTCAAGTTCTGATCCACAGAATTAAATGGCTGCGAATTATTCTTTCGTTAAAACTAGCTTGATTGCCATTTTCAACTTGATCAGATCTTTGTAGACTTCGAGAATATTGATCTTCTTAACAGATTAATTCAATAACTGCTAGTAAAGAGCGGAATCTCCTTTATCTTAATTGAAGCTAACATCCTTGTGCTTCCCTGCGAGTTTTGCGAAGAACATCCTCAGACTGCCTAAGATTGTTAAATCAAAGTATTTTCTGGGTTTTTCTGATAAATTTATTTCTTGAATCTTTTTCTGCAAAAGCGCAATATCTTAAGAGACATTTGAAGTGATGTTCTTAGTTGACTGGTTTTTAAACTTTGCTTGAACATCATCTTCCCTTTTGCTAATAAGTCTCAATGCAGTTTTTTTATAATATTCCTTTAAGAGTAAACTATTAATGTCTTCTACAATATGAGTCTCTGCGAGCATTCTGCAGATAATTCCAGCAATCAAGAGCGAGTTAAAAATGCTCATGAACTGCGCTAGAACTTCAGTAATCATAGCATGCTGAACCGTTATGATATTTTTCACTTAATAATTCTCAAAAATCATCAAAGCAATCCCACTGAAATTCAGTCTTTTTTGAATATCAATCCTAGAAAAGATGGTATCAATTCTCTTAAAATCATAAATTTCATCAGTTGATGTCGATGATTATATCAACAATCCTTCGATGATGGTCGTTGATGCTTTAATAAGACTAAACTTTGAAAGGATAACATTATTTGGATCGAAATAATAATACTCTTATTTATATCCACTCTGGTATTATCTCACAGCAGAGCTATATTGCCGAATCTGAATGTTAATTAAAAAGCTATTAGTTGGACGAAATATTAAATCATATACTTCTTCTTCAGTTGCACAATTTGAGTGAACCTCATGATCGCATTAGTTAATTTCCAATTAAAAATCAGAAGTTAGCTGTTATGAGATATCTGTAAATATATTTTTATTTGCAACTTCTTCCTTATTTAAGCATTAGTATCCGATGAATATCTCTTCCGTGCAATCCACAAGCGTGATTGGGACACGATCGTAAGTACCATTTTAGTAGTATACCTCGTAGTAAACATTATAATCGAGGAATGTTTTACCAACTCTTTTTTGATATTAATAAAGAGGTTCTCCATCGATAAAGTATTCAAACAAAAAGAAACTGTCTTAGATGAGTAATGATGTGAAGGTGGTTTCAATTACGTTACTGGATGTAACTTTTGGCTCCACTTAGTTCGAAAAATACAAGTGGATTAAGTAATAAAAGTATGCTCCTGAAATAGCTAAAATGGTAACGGATAGGACCCCACCGAAGAACGTTGACTTGGCTTTCTTATCACCTATGAAGAACACAAAGGGTTTAGAGAACAGATCAAACTCCCTGATAGCTGACTTCATATTATTTGTGCTCATGATTTTAGCTGTGTCTTTGGATATTGTTCAACGATAATTTGTTGATTCTACTGTTTCTTTTCTCAACGATTTTTTACTAAATTCAATTACTTACTTATTTACTTTCTTTTTACTTTTCTCTATCGATGTCCTTTGATTTTATAAAGATTGGTTCTGACTGTAAGTTAAAAACTAACAATAAATCAATTGTATTTAGAGAAGAATTGGGGGTAGGGGGTAGAAAAGTTAATTTTTCAAAACAATAAATTGCATTCTTAATCAGGAGAAAGAATAGATAATGTAAAGAGAAGTAGAAAAAGAGAGATTAGGTTAAATTAATTTGTAAACTATAATTCTGATAGTTAGTTTAGATTGATTGGGTTGGCTTATTTTTTTTGGTGGAGTTGAAAGTCAAGGGTTTACAATAAATATCATATTATTGGGTAGAAAAATCTTCCCTTATCTTGAAATTTCAATAATTATTGTTAATTCAGTGAAAATAGTGACAGAGACCTCTGTAATCAAAGGAGTAGTCTGTTGTAAAAAACTGAAATAGATTAAGAATAACTGAGAATTTTCTCTTTTGGCAGTAATATCAATGTTTAAAATAGATAACATATTTTGTTGGCAGTCTTCGATAAAATTAGGGAAAGAGTTCAACTGAACGAGAGAGTTAATTAGGATTTATTGGAAAGAGATCAAAATTCTTAATTCCACACTACTTCATTGCGTTTGTTTTCCTTTCCAGCTTATCCACTTGACTTGGTGCAAATACACTTAGAAACCTTTACTATCTAGTGTGCATTAGATCGATCGTCAAAGATAACTAGATATTGATTTTCTATTCTTAGTTTGATTTAATTATCTATGCTCACAGATCTCTTTAGAACCAAAAGCGCCTAAATTATCTTCTTCTTATGTTTATTAAACATTGCCATTAATAGACAAGGCATGTATTCTATTAATCAATTGATCGTTCAACTTCTTGTTTGAATCTCTAAGTATATTTGTAGAAGAAGAAAATTATGAAGAAAGGAAAAATTTGATTTTACATCACTTTCAAGAAATCGTTTTAAATATTCAATCTATTGATAGGTATTTTTGTAACTTTCAGCATCTTGAACCTCTTGAATGTTATATTATTTTTCTTAAAGAAGCAGAAAATATTGGAATTGGTAATAATTACTACTCACAGTGCTATTAATCAACAGTATTTTTTTTAAAAAGTATTATTGCCAATATTATTTTGTTACTATTTTGTGAAAATCGATTTTTTAAAGACATTTTTTATTCTCATTTAGATGCAAATTCTTAATAATCCTTCTTTACTTTATTCTTATGGATGTTTAGCTTCAGTTGTTGTATTTGTTTAAGTCATCTTGGATTGCTTTGGTCATTTCTGATCGAGAGAAGCAATAACCTATGTGCTTGGTTAACAAGGATAACTTATCTCAAGCTATTAAAAAAGACTATGAGAATTTTGATGAACTCTCTTTGGTTTTTTTCTTTTTATATTCACTTTTGTAATTTGTTCTTAAGATAAGATTTAAAGATAGAATTCTTTCTATGGCTTCTTTGCTCCTTTGAGTCTAAAATTTCAGCTTGTTAACTCACTAAAATAGACTTTAGAGTATCTCATATACTTAATGATATCTTTCTAAGTGAATTAAGATGTTAGTCTTATCACAAAATTTAGATATTTTGAAGCCGCCTTGAAGAATAATCTTTTATAAATAATAGAACTTTACAGTTGTATTGTATAAAATATAAAATACATAGCGGGTCCTAACTTTGCATCCCCCACTCCGAGGAGCCTTTCAGAATTATTTTACTAGATTTTATTGATTTAATTTGAGAAAATAAGGAATATTGAGGAGTGTTAGGGAGTTTGCTTATTAGGCCCATCCACCAACCCCGAAGTGTCAGTTTCGCCACCTTTGAGCTCGCGGCTGTCACTTTAGAAAATGAAAATAAATAATTTTTACTTCCATCCTTATTTAATATTTTAATAAATTATTGGCAATCAAGTTACACTTAGTTAATGGGATGTCTAAATCAAAAACTATTGTAATATAAACAAAATTATCAGCATTTACATCTTTTGCTTTGTTTCAATATCAACAATAACATGTATCGGCCATATGATTACCCTCCCCCCGGATTATTTACAGTATTGTGTGTTGATAATTATCTTTTTTTTGCCTTTAGAATTGGTCTAAAAAAATCAAAGATATTTAAAAATTATTATGAGAAGAGAGGGTTATTTTGGAAATGTAGAAAATGAAAAAAAAGCCATCTCTTCCTTTTCTCCTCTTGGATTATTTTGGTCATTTCCGATCGCTAACTCACTCAAACTCAATAAAATCAGGAGATTAATCCACTGATTTTTTCAGATTTTCGTAAGTTAAATTGGATTAGAGAACAAGGGGTAACTCTAAAATATCTGAAAATAAACTTGTTTGTTCACTGCTGGAAATGTTAAAAAACTAATTTCCAAGAAAAGATAATAAAACTCATTGCTTGCTGGGTGTGGTTCAAATTGATCTTTCTAAAATAAACTGTTTTTTTTATTATGTAAAATCTTTGAATCCTTATTACAATACTCGTACTCTTCTTCTGTTATGATGCAGAAAAGTTTATCTTTTTTTATTGAAATTTCATAATTTCGCATGAAAGCCTCTAAAAAAATACAAGAATAAGTGCAATATTTCATAACATTTTCAGGATTGTTAGCTTCTAAAAAACATGAAGAAAATCAATTGAATTTATCAGATGTGAGGAGTCCTTTTGAGTCAGATCTTTTTGGCATTTCAATTTCAGAGATTGAGTATTGCGAAACCAATCCGTTCAGGTAGTATGGATCCTAAGGAAAAACAACAATAAATACTAAGAAAGAGAGAAAGAGAGGGAGAAAAGAGCTATGGCGGAATATCTAAATTCGTCATAATGCATTTTTAAATCGTTACCTGCTTAAGAAAGTCGAAGGGCTAGATTTCATTGTCAGCGTTAAACAGATAGAACGTGGAATCACTGTTAACTGAATCTCCTGCGAAAAGAATGTTTCCTGATTCTTCTTGAGATCTCACTTTTTCATAATGGTCCTTTTCACTGGATACTAAGGGCGAACAAAACACAAATATTATCCAACCGTATTCGTATTTGAAATATTTCTTTTTACCTCTCTTATAAGCAAAATCTGGAACTAGAGAGTATTTTAAGATGAAGTATCTCGAAAACTTATCTGGAATGTATGAGAACTTGCAAGAGGTTGACTTGCTTAAAGATGAAGCAAGCATTAATGAGCTGGATAAACGAGATATCATGATGTATGTAAATAGCTATTCTAAGAGAAGATGAAATGAGAATGGGTGCTTGAAAAGAGCTTGGATAAGAGCAGTAAGTCAAATAGTGAGTATCTAGATGGAAGATTCCACAGCGAATCAAAAAATATCTTGTTTTTTTAGCTGAAAAGTTTTAATATCAAATGCAAAAGCTATTTTTTAATATATTTTTAATAATCCTACTGTGAAAGAGAGAGAGAATCATATTGACTAATTTACTTTTATCACACAGTTTGAAATAACAAAAAAAGGAGATAGAATTTACTTGGAAAAACAAAGAAAGGTATTTTGTTCACTTTTGAAGAAGCTAAAAGAGTACAACTGGATAAGCACAAAATATTGAGAAAATACAACTATTTTCACTTTCTTTTTTAATTTTCATTGTCATAGTCCTCATCAATGCAAATACATATACTACATATTACTTTTTTTTTGTAATTGTTCAACATTTTTAGTATCTACTACTTTTTTTTGTAACTCAATATTCTTTTGAGAAAGTGTTTTTAGAATCAACGTTTCTTGCCAATTTATGTTTGTTCTTCGCAATCTAAGAAGACAATGCATTGATGTCTTTGCTTCCTCCGTAAATGTCAGCTTGCAGAGAAGCTAAGAACTTTGGATTCTGTTGTTTACTATGCAGATCTTTGAGTTTCTTCTCATCTTCGTGTTACCCAACTTCATCTTTATAATCATCGTCAAATTCTTTGACTCTTTCTTCAGCAACTTACTTCGCGTTTTACTGCATTTAAGTCAACATCTCCTTCTTTTCTTCTTCAGTCATTTTCAGCTTCTCCTCTGGACGTAGATTGTTTCTGAATTTTCGTTTCATGAGACCAAAATCTGGGCGTAGATGACCATCTTCATCACGAACTAAGATACTTCCAACACGCTTCTACAGAAACTCATCGTAGAGACTGTCTCTCACAGCTTTCTGAGCTTTAGCTGAAGAAGAAGATGAAGAACGTGAACGTGAATGATTGGGTTTCTTTTATCTTAATTTATCATTTTGTTTGTTGTGCTAGCTGCTTCTAGACCTAGAGCGTGACGATGAAGGTGATCTAGATGATGACTACGACGAAAGGGAATCAGAAGATAAGGAGTTCTTTCTTTTTTGTGCTTTCCTTTCCAGTGAAACTGATCGTTTAGCATGGTTATTAGTATGTTTCTTGTCATCTTTAGATTATCTTCTACTTTTATCATCATTTCTGCTGGATTTCTTTCTACTATCACTTCTACTTCTCGCGTTTCTGTGATTTTTCTAGTCTTTCCTCGAATACCTCCCATTCTCCTCCTCTTCATCCTCATATTTATGATGATACCTTCTTCTCTCCTCCCCATGATCTTTATCTTTATTCTTCTTACTTTTCTCCTTATCCTCACTTTCTTCTCTTTTCTTCTCCTTCTTCTCACTTTTCTCACTCTTTTTCTTCTATTTTTTCTCTTTCTTCCTATCCTTTTTCTCTTATCTTTCCTTTTCTTTCTACATTTTTTTCTCTTTTTTCTTCTTCTTGGCATCTGCTTTCACTTTCTATTTTAAAATCATCTCATCCTGTAGAAGATGTACCATATCAAGTGGATTGCTGAGTATTTTCTCTCTCATTTTCAACTCCTCTTGCATGATCTTAAACAATGGATCTTCGTGAGTTAATGTAAAGTTCTCACATGTCTTATTCGTGACATCCTCTGTCACGATAGCTTAGTATTTATTACTGTTATCTTATGGATCTTAATTCGCTGGCTAACCAGCTTAGTTCGGTAAATTCTACATATCTACAGGTTTCCCGAGTAAATACTGTTCCGTATTTTGCTACTACTGTTATTGTCCTAAAACTGGATTGTACATCCAATCCATTTTATCCAGAGCTGACCGTGGAATGAGTCCAGCTTCAACTTAAGCAATTTTCAATTCATGAGCATGCTACTCTTCCATTAGTTTCTTGTGGTACTCATCTTATCTCTAGTGCTTTCTAAGTTCCTTCTGCTCTCTCTCCCATACCTTGGCAATGTTCTTAATCGAAGCCGTGTGCCAGGTCTTTTTGTTCAGATAATCTAAACCCATTTTATCAAGTTTTTCCTTGCACTAATATTGCTCTTTTCAATTATGTATTTATTTAAAATCAAAGATAAGAGAGAGAGAGAGAGAGAGAGAGAGAGAGAGGAAAAGTGAAAATTATTATGTCTAGTTGTGTGTGCTCTATTAATTTATTATCACTTCTGTCTTGCAGTAATTCATCTCTCTCCCACTCTTGCTTTGGTTTCTGCTTGAAATTCTATTTCAGTTAATCTTTCCCCCTCTTAAAATCTGCTATGGCTGTCTATTATACCTATTTGTAGTTCGCCCTTTCAATCTAAAACCCTTTTATTCCTACCTTTCATTAAATCCAATTCTTTTTTGAGAGCTATTTTGAAAGTTTTCATGCTGCATGTGAATAATAAATACATTGGAACACGCACGCAAACATTTACTTAGCTGTTTAAAAATATTGTACATAATTGCGAGTATTTTACATGAGCATTCTTCAATTACGTGCCTCTGTTGTGAGAAATCAAAAATACGCAAAAAGCAACTAATATTATGCTTCCTCTCTCACTTATCTTTCGGAGCTTGATCATGGGCATCATCCTATTCATCAACCCACTTCGCTCTCTTACCATCTTCCCAGATCCCCGTTTTAATCGTACCATCAAGCAAAATGTATTTTCCTTTGCCGTGCTATTTTCCAAGTTTCCATTCTCCTTCATATTTCCTTCCATCTGCCCAGGAATACACACCATAACCCTTAAAATGAGCGAAAAAACAGGTTTCAGATTTTTAAAATCAAATGGTACGGTATGGATTAGCAATTTTACATGTTTTTTATCATTGAGATACTCTCCATCATAGCGCCTTCCATCTTTCCAAGTATACACACCTTTCCCATGCATATTATTGTTCAGCCAGTCACCTTGATACATACGGCCATCAGCCCAAAGATAGACTCCCTAATATGTTACAAAATTGTTAAATTATTCATTTTCCCATTAAACTTCTCATTTCATGTTTACCTTCCCACATATTTTATTGTCACTCCATTCTCCATCATATTTCGACCCATCAGCCCATGTGTATGTCCCTTTATCTTGTTTCTTTCCATTCACATAATTTCCTTCATATTTCGATCCATCATTCCAGGTTTCAACACCTTAACCATGCTGTAAATCATCTTTCCACTGGCCTTCGTAGCGAGCTCCATTTACGTGAATGTAAGTACCATATCCATTTGCTTTATCACCTTGCCATTCACCTTCGAAGATATCACCATCCACATGGTAAAACTTACCCTTTCCGTGGGCTTTATTATTCTGCCACTCACCTAGTAAGGAATAATATCAAATTAAAATCCATATTTTTCACTACTATCTTTCTCTTTTTACCTTCATATCTAGCACCATCTGGCCATTTTTATTCTCCATATCCATCACGCATATTTCCTTTCCACTCTCCGTCATAAATTGCACCACTTTTAAAGGTATATGGTGGTCGTTTCTCTCGTTTATCTGAATTTGGCTAGTGACCTAATTTTAAATGTGTTCAAATTACTCTTTCCCTTCTTGATTCCCTCATCCCTCATTACCTTGTGGTGGAAGATCCTTTTCAGATTCAAAATACTTATTCGAGTTTTAGGACTTTTCATCATCTTTATCTGGCACATTATTGTTGTTTTTGCTTATCGTATTCGGATTATTTGCAGAAGCTTCACCACCAGATGGAGCATGCTTTTCTTCATCCTTTGGTTTACTCAGCTCCTATTTGCTACTCTAATTGCTATTCTTATTTACATTATTACTAGCTTATCCACTAACTTAAGCTAGTTCCTGATATCCACCGCCATTAGTTTCTTCTTTCTTCTTCTTCGCCTATTATTCATCATCAACTCCAGCTTTACTTTGAGCATCTTTCACAGGGTTGTTCACTTTCATTACATTATCCTCACTTTCTTAATATTTTTTAGAGTCGTCTTCCTGATTATTTCAATTTAGAGAAAAAATGATGAATGGTAATCAAATGGAAAGAAAAAATATTGAGAAAAGTAAGATAATTAAGAAAAATATCTGAATAATAAAGGGTTATTTAACTTTTTTCGAAGCCGCGACCTTGATGTTATTAGCTTTTTCAGCTTAAGTTTACTATTATTACGATTAACCGCTAGTTGTAGATTTACCAGCTGCATTACTGTTATTTTGCGTCTCAGGAGCCTAACAACAACAAAAAAGAATTAACCTAAGAAATAAGTATTTCGAACTCTTCTTACTGTTGTTGTGATTTAACTGTCGTCTTTGCAAGTAGTGCAAGCAGCACATTGATTGCCCATATTCCTCTTCTTTTGGATAACTAATCTTCTTCGGGAAATATAAATTTTATAAACCGCTCTTTCTCGGATTAGAATTCTGTCTTGTTTGTGTTTGTAATATTTCTAAATGCCCTTCTTCTCTTTCTCTGTGTGACTGACTTCTACTACCTTTTATTGTTTCTCTTAGCTACTCTTTTACTTTATGTTAGTATGCAGGAATGGCTATGCTTGAGGATTAACAACTGTTAATAAAAAGTCTATTGAATAAGTAAAAACCTAATAGTGTTTTATTTTATTTTTACTTTGATTATTCTTATTCTTTGTTAAATCAACTACCTAATTATTCTTCTCTCTCTCTCTCTCCTACGCAGCCTAATCATCTAATTCATGCATTATATATTTCAAAAAAGAGAGACAGGTACCCACCGACAGCTCAACAGACGAAGTCTAAGACGTTGCTTCGAACTATCTGTAATTATCTCAATTTACTATTACATTCTAAAATTATCTCTCTTCTCCATAGAATCCCTCTATCCCTTTTGTTCTTTCCGTTCTCAACTTATTACTTATTTTTCATTATTTTCCGTGTTATTCTCTTTTGGAAATTACTTTAAACAAGCAAAGATTGTCTGTGTCTATAACAACCTAAAGTTTTTTGAATTTCAAGAAAGAATATTTTTTTAATTGTTGCTTCTTCTACAAGAGGGGAGGGAGAAACTAACTTGAAAACAGTGAATTAATCTGATTGCATTTTCATTCAACAATCCACTTAATCTGCACTAGATAAGATGCTACTCTATTTGCATTAACTATCTATTTTCGCAGCAACAAAGACTATTCCAAATTATTTATTAATTCTAATCGCTAGGATTTATCTTCGCAACGAAGAAACAAATACATATGCGTAAAAAGATGGTGTTTGAGCTGTTGGAAGTAGGATGGAACATACATTGATTTAGGGATATTAAAAACCAAACCAAAAATAAACAAAAAAGGTAGAAAATTACAGAAAAGATAGTAATGATACTTATGATTATCCTAACCGTTTGCATGTTTGTCATCATAGCACCTAGATTTTTCATATTTTCTTTCCAATTTCAATTTTTCTTCTTGTTAACTCTGATAAAATCAATATGTTTAAGTCTAATGTTTCTCTCCGATTCTCTCATTCTTTGATGCATTTCCTGAACAATCTTGAATCTCTCTTGATCAGGATCATCTTTCGTTACCATGATTGACTACGTTTTAGATAGCTAAATTGTAAATGAATACCTCGGCAAGGATGATTGCAGCCATAGTGCAAACAGAACACATATTATTTATACGACTACATTTTGCTGTGGAATCAGTCTATATGCTTGATTCAGTAAGTAAACACCAGGGAAAAGCACAGCTATGATTGTATAAAAAATAGTCCTTTATGCCTATCCAACAACTCTGATTTCATTGTAATTATTCCATTATCCATCGATTTTGAGTTTCTTGAGATAACCATTCATCTCCTTTAAACACATTTCCTCGTTGTCAACGCGGTTTTGAATAGAACTGTCGTTAGAAGAAGTAGAAGATGATGTGTTTTTTGAGCTCATATTGATTGCTTGCGTGTGCTTTGGGTGATCGATTAGTTGATTAAGGCTGAATTTGTAGGTAATCTTTAGGATAGTATTTTTCTTTGTTTGATTATTCAATTAAACACACACATACTCACACAGAAAGACACAAAAAGATACTAAAGATTCTTATTTCTTATTCATAGATATTAACTTTGTTTCTGTTTTGTTTGAAAAAAAACAACAGATAGTATTTGATTCTTAAAATATAATGCAAATTCATCTAATTCCTAGAAAATACACACAAAAGTTGCTTTCTTTCATTTCTTTTTCTTCTTCTTTTTCACTATTAATTCCCTGTACTATTTGCCTCTTCGAAATCAAAGAAATCATTAATGATTTTTATCGTCTTCTTGTAGACTGCATCTGAATGATGCGATTGTAGTAATTAGATCACCTCAATTAATCCACATTCCATGATTTACTCTAATACCACACCTTCATTCTCACCATCAGTTTCTTAATAATGTTCTTTATTAAATCTCAACGAAATTCGGAGTATTTCCAAGCTTAGCAACAAGAGATGCTCGTTGTCTTCTTGTTTCATCATTTAATACAACACAGGGATGAGCTTTGCGTTGATTAGTCGTTCGATTTAGTCACTTGTTGCGCATTCCATTGCTTTGAGTAAACCCATCGATAAGATCACTTTAAGCTCCAATGAATCAAGAATTAAGAGGGATAAGAGTTTATTCAGAAGCCTCTCGTCTTCAAGGAATTCTTCAATGACTTGCTAGCCACATCCGAAGGCTACACTGAGAACCCATCCAGCTTTCTTTCGTAATTTTAGTTCTTTTCCTTCCAAGCATTGGACTAAGATGTCTTTTAAACCGAGGGTTAATAAAACCTTAACGAAATGGGGAAAAACAATCAAGGATAAAATATCATTCTAAGGTGCATATGTATTTGTGTGTTCTGTGTAAATTTGTTGTTGCTATTTATGCTTTACTTATGAAAATTCATGATCTAGATTAAGTAAATTGCCAGCTAATTCTAGAGCTGCTTCCAAGTAATGCATGTTCCGCAGGGCCAACACAGTAAATATTAAGTTAATTAGTTAACCTTGTGAAGCAGATTGCTTAATCAATGTGCTATTTTATTCAACTTTGGAGAGATTACTCAGAATCTTGATTAGATTGTACAATATCTCATCGTCCTTCATTGAGCTGAATGATTCAATAGAAGATAAGATCTAGCTCGTCTGAGAAATGAATCAAAATAAGATAATTATTTTAAGAGATCTTATGGCTATTTTTGAATCCTTTTACGCAATATTCTTCGTTGATTTGGAGTTGATCTGTAAGATTAAGGAAGATATATGTGATTTAACAAACAATCTCTGTATTGCATTGCTGAGGAGTTTAAAGCAATCCAGTAATATGTTGGAGAATGTTCGCTTGATATATCTTCTATGTGTAGAGCTTATCGCCAGCTAGATTGCTCAAGCACCAGAATGCCTAAGAAAGAAAAAGAGCATAGATTAGGAAAAATACCATAGAGCATAACAACAATCACAAACATGTTGTAATGATTAATTATGATTGTTTACCACATTGATCTGTGCAATAGTTGGTGAATGAATATGCTAGATTAAATATGCTATTAGTTATGTGTCTAAATATGATGAAGGATTCAAGATTCCAGCAGAAGATGGCCCAGATGGTAGAAGATTTGAAATATTGAAAGCCTGATTGCAGGAGAGATTTGTGATTATCCAGCATGCGTCTAATTAGATTTATTCTTATTCGGCGTATTTTTGATCTAGCAAACTAACCAGAAAACTTAAGATTTCAGTGCTTAAGAGCATTTGCTAGTAGGACAACTCTGAGGACAGCTACTTGAGGCATGATAATGAGCCTACAATGTCTTGGATGTTACTCTCTGGTGCAAGTAATATTCTTAGGTTTTACCTGCATGTCTCTTCTGATTTGAGAGTAACAAACTCCTGAAAAATCTTAATTCTTTTTTGTTGGAGGGTGGCCTTCGTTTTTGCTCTGCGGATGTCCTCTCTGAAATCCTCTTTTTTAAGTTGAATCATTTGTTTGACTTCGTCTCTTTCGTCAGCTTATTTTTTAGAAGTCTCCGAACTTCCAAGCAACGATTTATATGATTATTCGGATGAGGAATCAATATTCTGTTATAGAGGGTATTGATTATTATTGTTTTGATTCTGCTATGAGGAGATTACAACTCCTTATGGTGTGCATGCAGATGAAGGATCCATCTTGGAATAGTGGGTATTGAATATCTTTGCGAAAAAGTCTTGTTGGCTAAAAAAATGTGCGCGAATTAGTAAAATATCTATTTGGTAGTTTTATCGTATTGAAAATAGAGCTCACAGACACTCTAATTGCTTAATTTATTTGAATTTTACTGCAAAAAAATAATAGTGAAGATCAGATCTTAATTATAATAAATAGTTAGTTAGCGAAAGAGATTTTTCATTTATTAATTCAGCACAACAATAAAAGGGCGTAAACACAAAGGAGCTATCAGAGGGTCAAGAACTTTTGCTTGTCTAAACGAAAATACAACTACTATAAAATTCATTTTTTATTTTCTTTAAAATTTCAAAGCTTCTGCTGATTCTGTTATTTCCTTATTCTTTATCTTCAATCATTAGCTTTTTCTCTCAAAAAATTTAAATTCTTTTAGAAATCTATCTGTAATTAGAGGATGTATGCAAAAATATTACCCTCCAAATAATCTATTTTTCTTAGCTATTAAATGCATCTCAAATCATAAATACTAAGAGAATATCAATGGGAAATCCTCGATTTTTCTGTATATTTCTGCATCATTATTGTATTCTTTGCTTTTTGTCTCTCTGATTCTCATTGACCCTAATATATATATACTTAACTCATCTTACCATTGAAAAACTCTTCAAAGTCAGACACTCATGGTACTTTCAATGAATCTCTCACTCATCCAAATTTATCCTAGGTAATTACTTAAATGAAATACCAACAAATTTAACTTTCTTTCTTCTTTGCGCTGGTTGTTTGTTTTTAATCAGTTATCTTCCTAGTTTTTATTTTTGTTTAAACCCAAAGTAAATGAAAAGAACTCAGAGCTTTGTCACTCTAATTTTGGCTGGCCTCTTGCTATCCACCGCTTATTATCAAACATTACTAGTTTTTGATACTTTGAATTCGAATCTCCAAAAAATACCTTCCACATTATTAAAATACCCATTAATAATCTATCCTGAAATATCTCCTTACCCTAGTTTTTGTAATATTCCCCTCCCCCTCTCTTTTGGATTAATATTAATCCCATACACATAAATTAATAAATTTCCCAATTCAAAAGCAAGCGAGAATCTGAAGTGGTGCTGATTAAATTGCTTATTGAGGGAATGTAAATTTTATCTTGTGCGTATCTAGCACTGAAAAAATCACATTATTTTAACTTCTTTGATAATAAATCAAAAGCTAATCAGTTTTCATTGATTTCCTCAAAATCATAAACAAATAATAATCCTACCAAAAAATGAAATAAATCTAAATGATCAAACAATTGCATTTCAATTTCTATTTGATACCATTGGATTTAAATATAGTTTGATTGCATCAAAATAGACTAAAAAATAGTTTTAAATTTGAGAAGGATCTATGATTTTTAAGCAAAGAAAGAACTTATGAAAACTAGCCATATTAAGAAAAGAAATTAGTAACCTTTCTAGCATAAGCGATCAAAAAATATTGACAAGTTATCTAATCTATTTCAACTTTATGCTTGCTTTAATGCATGAGTCTTCGCTAATGCTCCATAGATTTATTATTGGGAAAGTTTATAAAAGAAGTGAGAACTAAAATCCTAATTCTTTTACTGAATCTCACACAATAACTTAAGAGAAATACCAGAAAAAATCAATTCTGTTTCTCTGAAAATTTAAAAACTTTATTATCATGGTAATAAAGGAATATTTTTTGAATTATTTACGAAATCTCCCCAAAAGCTATGGGGAATTGATTTCTATCTTTTGGCTTTAAATTAAAGCTGACACTCACTGGCGAAATATAAGTTAAATCGAGTGGATGTAGACAAGTTAATTAATTAATTGAACGGGCGAGAAAGATGGTTCACTCGTTTTTATTAATTCTTTGTTTGAGATTTTTTGCGTTAGGAAAACTAGTTAAAAATAAATCCATAATATTTCTTAATTTTGTAAGTTATGTTCCCCTCCCACTGGAATGGCATTACAAGATTTGAAGGGAAAGTAATAAAAATGGTAAATGGGAATACAACCTTCTCTGGGTTTAGGTTATTTATTTCAGAAAGATTGAAACTCAATTACTACTGTTGATAAATGTTTCAGTTTGTAAAATCTTGCGAAGAATTAAGTGAAGAAAAAAGATAATTCCAATAAAAGATATAATTTATCCTTTAATATCTTTACTGTGTGTGCTAGTAGTTTTAATAGAGTAATCAGCGGTAGTTTTTTAAGAATTATATCTATGACTAGAACTAACATTTCAAATTTGCTTGAAATCTTACATCATTTTAAAAAAATACAAAAAACTTTTTTCTAGCAATTAATCTAAAGAATATTTCCCTTATTCACTACGAAATAGTCTTTCTATTTAGCTACTTCTCTGCTATTTATTTGAGATTTAAATTATCTTATTTTTAATTTGCTAAAATTATTTGACTGCCCTGATTGGATAAATAAGATCTTTCAATAAGGTGAACTCAACTCATAGGATTAAATTTTTTTTCATTTAAAGCTGTAAATAATTAGAAACGCTAGGTGTGTTACTTTGTCTAATTCACTTTTCAAACGCATTGCATTTTAAATTTATTCTAAAATTTCCATTCAAGCAATTAACGAATCCAGATATTTGTATCAAGAGAACTTGCCATAGATAACAATTCTAAAAGCAGTTAGATATTAAATAATCTCTACCAAAGGAAGAGATACAAGTTGGCAAATAGATTTTTATAAATGAGATGATTGGCTAATTATTTTTATCTGTTGGTTTTGAATTGTTGCCCTTAATAAAAGAATACTTGCTAAAGCGGATGTTTTTAGGAAGAGTAAATTACTTCGAGGCAATACATTTTTGTTAAATTAATCAAAAGTAAGCAGAAGAAAAAAACAAAAAATGAATGACGCATCAACAAATTAAACAATTTTTCAATTATCCCCCACTTTTTTCATAAGCAAAAACACACAATTTTCCAAAAATCATATGCTACTTGTATTGAATTCTAATTCCCCATTCCAGAATTGCGCAAACTCGATAGGAGAAATATCCAGCATCGACGGAACAGAACAGCTATTCGATAAGATATTATTGTTGATTTTGATTGAAATCATCTAAAACTCACAAAAATGGCGAAATATTCAAGAAAATAACGAATCTTAATATAAAATTCTAATTCAGCGATAAAAGCAAATAATAGATTGCAATTATTAATGTATTTTATCGCAAAACATATGCTGCAAGGTAAATTGATAGTTGAACATATTTGGGAACTAATAATGAATGGGTAAAAACGTGATAGCGGGGAGGGAAATGCGAAGGATGGGCTATAATTAGTGGGAGAGTTAATTCTGTCTTTTAGGAGGACAAAATAATCAGTCAGCCTTAAAAAAGGGATATTTTGTAAGGGTGATTTATTCTGAGAGAGTCTATATAAATCCTACTTCCAAGATAGTTGATTATTTCAAGGAAGGCTCATGACGGAATGACAGAAGACATGACGGTTGCTTACATGATAGACGTGAATTTGAGGATTTAAAGAGAATTCTTATGAAGAGCCCTCTGAAAGTAACATCGGAACATGAATGGAAAAGCTTATCTATTCTAAGACAAAATTAAATTTGATCTAGAATTGATTAGAGTCAGTGCGAAAAATCAACTCTAGTGAGAAGTCAAAACTAACTGTTATTCAGATCTTTTCTGAGATTGAATTCGTTTAGCAAAAGTGTAAGTTACTGCAGAAAGACAGTCGAAAAATAGGGGGCAGGATGAATGAAGATGCAACTTACTAAATCAGGGAATCTATTTGTGAAAGTGCTTGAGGCTAGAATACCATTTCGTAATCTACCTTTTCACTGTAATAAGTAGCTAGTCTCTTGGTCTGATTGAAATATACTTCAAGTGGAGTTATGGGAATCCAATTTTAATCTTTTCAGACGTAGTTTAAGGGAGTTAAGATCATGAGATCGTCTATCAAGTAAACTCCCAAAGAAAGATGATGTGAAAATTGCAATTCTTCATGCTAAAAATGTCGCTTCATCTTCTTCAATGTTCAACGCAAACAACGATCGATAATTCTCCTCAAAAGCAAGTATTAACACATCTTACTCTTGGATTGCTTTAGTAAAAAGACGCTGGCTGGGCCAGTTAATCTGATCGGATAAAATAAAGAAAAATCAGCTGAAGCTGGCAGAGTTGAAATAAAGATTGACTGGCTTGGGGAGGACAAAACAAGCCCCACGAATAATATTGATTAATGCTGGCAGGATGAACCAGTATATTATTTTGGATTCTATTTTGATTCGCAAATTAGCCAGGCGAATTTATTTATCTCCCCCAGGCTGAATCTGTGTAAATAAATTGAGATCCATCCTTTTGTCTTTTCTAATCAAGTAAGGCGAAAAAAAGAGCTGAAGCTTTTCAAAACTAGTTCAAGCCTCCAGCTAAGATAATCAAATCAATCCAAAATATAATTGTTCCAAAGAAGCAAATCACACGGTAAATTCGGTAATTTTCTTCATTGCATACTCTTCGAGACCTAGAAATCAAATCGAAACGCTTCAGCACTCATATTTGTGAAGATCAACAACTCTTAAGGTGTCTTGGCAGAACAGAATTATATTTTTTATCCAATAACAACCCCGAAATTCCCTTATAAACTCGATTTGGTTGTGATAATAAAAAAAAAACCAAAATAAAAAAATCAAGGAAAATCAATAAAAATATCATAAATAAAAGATCTCTCTCATTGATTTCTGTTACCTCCCCCAGTCAACTCAACTCAACCTCATCTAACCCATTCATGCTTAACTTTGCACTACTTCAGCAGATGTAGACAGCTTCTCAGTCATTTCAGATGCAGGCGAACTAATAATAGCTGTAGAATTCGTAGCTATTAGCTGGCTTACAGTCGAGTCAATAACAACAATAATAGTAACAATCTATGCTCCTCCCATAATTACCACTTTCTTAGCAGCAATAGCAGTAATAAATTCTCATACCAAATCTCTAGCTGTCTGCTTAGATGTCATCATCATCGCCTTCACCGTTAACAAACTTCTCATCGCCCCTCGGACTGACACCGAATTTAACAAATTCTCAATCATAAATGTGTTTTGGATCTTTTTCCCTCACTGCACCTACCACTTCATCGTAATAGACTATCCCTATGAGTAGTTCCATATCGAAGTCAGATGAATTACTGCAACTCCAAATCAGCTAACTTGTCAAAGAAAGGGAGTTTTAGACTTAATAAGATAATCAATAAACACTCATAATCGATGCACTTCTTGCATAACTTAAGTCGCAGCAATAGTAACAACAGTAGTTCCAGTCAACCCAGCAACCACAACAATCAGTTGTTACTCCATTCTAATTGTAACCTTTCTAAAGGCAACCACTTTAAGTAGCAACATCAGAAACAACCCCTAATCAAATGTTTCCAGCCACTTGCAATCTTTTCTCATCTTCATCTGCCAGCATTGAGAATTTTCTGCTACAACACTAGAAAACCGAGCAATAATAATAATTTTTATTTTCTCAGCCGACTTTTTAATTTCCCTTCTAATCTCCGTCGACTAGCCAGCAGTAATAGTAATAATTACAGTAGCCTCCTTAGTAAAGCTCGCTTACTAATAACATGAATGGGAATAATACGTCCCCTTTATTTTAATTTTAGTCTTCCTTGTAGTAAATGTAGACAACTCTGTAATCATTGTCTTCTCTCTCATCAATCCAATCATTCTCTCCATTTATGCAGTAATAACAATCACAGTAACTATTACCATCGATTAATACAATGCCATTTTGCTCAAATCTCACATTAAACCCAAACAAGCGGGCATCGATCGACTCCATGGAGAGCTCTTCTCCCATTGAGAAACGCAGACGACTTATCATAGACGATCATTAATCTGAAACAGCCATCCGTAGCGCCAGCTTAATCAAGCATCAATAACTCCAAAAACAGCAACCAACACAGCAATTAACTCCTTTAACATTGAAGAAATGTCAAAGTGATAACCAACACAACCATCATTCTCATCATGGTACGCACAAGCACATGAACTCCTCTTAGTCTTCTTCCGTTCGAAGTCGCTCTCGTTTCCACAATCTCACGAAACTATTCTTGAATTCCTTGTTGTCGATATTCACCAAAGAAAACATGGATGTCTCTAACTTAGATGCATAAACCTAAGAAAGCATTTCCTAACTCATCTCGAAGGTCAAGCTAACTGGTCGAAAAACTCAAGGAAAAGTCTGCAAAACAGATTTATTCAATCATTCCCATTACAACGCATTGTTTTTGACCTTAACGCCAGAATCATTAAAAGAACTAGCTTCCAAATCCAAAGATGCAGCTGTCCACAAAGCTTGCTTTGATATCGATGTGTCATAGCATATTGAACAATCCCTCCTTGATTAAATTAACAATATCAAGTAGAAGATCTTTGAAGTGACTCTGAAAGTTCTAGGCAACCCTATTGAATCAGAATCAGTGAAAGATGAGTATTGGCTTAGAGCTATGGTAGGGATTAAGCTACTCAATGAAGGGAAATTGATTTATAGGTTCTAATCTATCAGTGAAAAAACGTCAAATGTAGAGGAGGATAATAAGAAAGATAAGGAAAATAAGGGAAAAATCTTAGAAGAAACTCAAAAAGATACCCTTATTAAGTAAGAAACAGTCATTGAATCCTTGAATGATAAAAAGACACCAGAGTTCGAAGGGAAACTGAACAATACCACATCGATAAATCTCAAAAACACAAGCATACCCGAATAATTGAATCTTGTGAATCAACAGTTGATCACAACAGATATCATCCAAGAAGATTCCCCTATGAAGCAGCTAGATGTAGTCTCTGCTTCGTCTTCTCCATCGTCTAGGTCCTAAACGTCACCTAGTTCATCAGTCTCACATAAAATTAGTATTAATAGTAATAGTAATAGCAATAGTAGTAGTAGCAGTTAAGTATAAAATAATCCTGCACATTTGCAGTTATAATCAGTAGTGCAAGAAGAAGAAAAACAACAAGAAGAACATGAGTGAACACACACTTTCTACTAAATTTTATAAATTATTTCCATAAATACAAAATAATATCTCTTTTCTTTTTTTGTTCACTCATTGTTTCTCTCTTTTTCTCTCTCTTCTTTTGCGTGTATTTCTGCTGGGCCCCCTTAATTTAATTAGCATCGATTGTTTCTTGCCACCAATGAATTAATAAGTAAATTAATATATTCAATTACTTTCTAAAGTGGCTAAGAAAGAGCGATGTTTTTAATTTTGATTTTTTTTCTTCTTCTCATAGCCAGCTAAACTCTCTCTCCCAGATGGCAATATCTTGATGATATTAAAGAAAGAGAGGAAGAGAGAGATATTTAGCTCATGCTAGTTATAATATAATCTGGGAAGGGAATAAAATTAAGATACACTTTTTGTCTATCCCCTGCAAAAAGACTGTGAGATTTGGGAAATGAAGAGTAAACGAAAAGTGAGAAAATTTTTAATTAGAATACTTATGAAAATAAGAAGAAAAAAATGGAACTAAAAAGAGGAGAAG
>Ga0302271_10000332_pt1 | contig 45492 bp, 34 predicted proteins | sample III_Bog_N1_1_FD_198767 | JGI IMG/M metagenome (GOLD analysis project Ga0302271, IMG submission 198767) | Peat permafrost microbial communities from Stordalen Mire near Abisko, Sweden - III_Bog_N1_1 | ecosystem: Environmental > Terrestrial > Soil > Wetlands > Peat | place: Sweden: Abisko...
TCCTTCTCTTAACTCATCGTTAGGGGGTTTTAGATCTTCTTTATTTATAGCTTAAATATTATTTTTTATTATCTCTCACTTTCTCTCCCTCTCCCACTCAAATCTATTCAGCTTTTCCTCCCCTTGCTTAAAGTGGTTTATTTCTTTCTTTATCCACTTTATTTTTTTTCAAAAAGGAGTAATTTTCACCGAATCCTTGCTTTTCTTCTTCTTTTTCTTCCATTCAAGTGCTTTAATTGGAAAGACAGCTAGACAGGGATATGTTTATTTTATTTAAATAAATCAAGAAAATTGTAGGTTTTCCTTATTATCTTTTTCAATGCTAATTAGGGATCTTTTTTATTAGTTTTCAAAGCTCACATATTATTTTTTTCTAAAGCAAATCTTCTCAAAATTAAACTCAAATAGCATACACACACACACTAATAATCTCTCTCTTCAATCTATTATCACTTTTTCCCCCCCCCCTTAACAACGAATTCTTTTGTTCTTTTTTGATTACTCAATATTCTCTCACACAATTATCCTCTACTTTGCACAGAATGCGCTCTGGACTTATTGACTTTATGAATACTCTGAGCTTATCACCAACTTGAAGATTGAAATCTTCTGTTTCAAGCTTTCCGTCTCTCAATCCACTTTGATAAAAAGATAAATATATTAACAAAAATGAACCTAAAACAATATTTTCTTCTTTGCAATTTAGAGTCTGATATTTAGACTTCAAAAACCTACTAAACTGCTCTAAAGAGGAAGAGCTGCTTTATTTACCTTTGAAGATCAGGAGGGAGTTCTCTTTTCGGGACAAAGAAGATATTTCTAGGTCCAACTGCTCCCATGATATAAGTCTAGTTGATTTCAGTGACTTCAATGTCAATGAATTCTTCAGGACTTGGCTTGAACGTAAGCGCATCAAATTAAAGTTCCACCTTGACAAACCCATCATAATCAATGACAGGCTTGCTCATGTGTCTGATATTTGTCACAAGAATTATGTATCCATACTCAGGACTTTACTTTTCTTCAACTTTTTCAAACAATTCTTTCTTCAGCAGATCGTTTTTATTCAAATCGTCCTTGTTGTGACTCACGAGCATACCCATATCAGAAGGGTGAATCGAAAGAATAGTTCTAATACCATATGTGAAGTAAAACATTTTTCAACAAAGAACCAAGGCACTGTATTCCTTTCCCTCTCTTTTTTCTGTAGCTTCCGCTCTTAGATTTCAATTAATTAAATTCAAAAAAATAGAGTGCCTACAAAATCAAAAATAATCTTTTTACGATTGGTCTTAATCAGCCTCTTTCTAAGTTCTTTCCTTTAGTAATATAAATGCAGTTATTACATAATCTCTTGGCTTTTTGGTGTTTAGAATCTAAGCAACAGGTTTTTTTTAATGCTCAAAATAAAAACTAAAAATTGCCTAAAAATCAAATGAAATGAATTATTATGATATGGCTTTTTTTTCAAATTTTCTGGATCTTTGAGCATATCCCTGAGCTGATAGATTATGTTGATTTGTGAAGATGCTTTCGAATATACTCTAATTATGATCTCTAAACCTTTTTTTTGCTGAGCTTCTTTCAGAGGGTTTCTTTTAAGTTGTTTGAAGGCATTTCTTTAGCTAAAGGATCTAGAGTAATGCTAAATCGAGCAGTAATAGGAATGTGATCGGAAGGATAATTTGGATTGGGTAAACCTTTTTCCATTTTGATTTACGCAATTGGAAGCTTAGAGACTTCTTCAAGATGAAGTCCACTCATTTTAGGATTGAAGAAAATGTAATCAAGGGTCCCTTTGAACTGCAAAACAGAATAAAAAAAGAATAAGAAAATTATCGAATTACTTGAATTTTTTAAGCAATTATTTAGAACTTAAGAAATTCAGAGTTTATTTAATCTTCTTACCTTTTGTGTGTAGTTTGTGAATTCAGGGTGTGTTCCAGATCCCTCGTAGTTATCGTAGGCACTTTTGAGGGGTATTTTTATCTGTCCTTTATAGTGGTTGAAGATGTCGATCTCATGTTTCATGTTGACTTTATCGCGAAATAGCAGTTCTATCCTTTCTAGTGTCGGCTCAGAGACAGCAGTTATAAAATGATAGACATTACTACTAGGCATTGAATTGAAGTCTCCGCAAAGGATAACATTATCTTTTGGCTAAAATTTGCTGAGTTCTTCTAGGATAAATGCAGTCTAGAGTAATTTAACTTCTTCACAAGCAGGATTCCAAAACAAATGTGTGTTTGCAATAACCAATTGAGTTTTTGTAGCAATATGCGTCAGTTAAGTTAGCTGGCAGCCACCGTTTCGCTTGAAATGATTTATATTGAAGGCTTGTGGAATGGCTAGATCGAAATCGAGAACTTTTTATCCTACCACGGTAAAGGAGGCTTTCTTCACAAGAGTTAGAACTCCCTCCTTCCTGCCAGCCTTAGGCATGAAAATTCTTTCATAACCTACTGCCTCAAATGCATTGCTGTAAAAATCCTCAAAATGGTCGACTTCTTAGAGGCAGACTATGTCACTATTAAGATTAGTTATTTCTTCGACGATTCTGCGACTTCGATTTTAGAAAGAAAGATCATGCTGAGTACAGTATGGAAAATAGAACGGATCTGTGTACATGTCTGCCAAGACATTATATGAAGTTACTTAGATCATGTTTGTTTGTTTTTTCTGCAGAAAATATATATCTAACAATTTGATGAATTCTGTGAAAAACTCATTATTAGGATATTCCTTATGTAATGCAGCTAAAAAGAAACATCCTAAAGAAGTTTATTAATCTTTTTGGAGTTTGGAATGAATGTTGTTCCACGTCAAAACTGCAAAAGAAATCAAGTAAAAAAATTATTGTTTTGGACTCATTCGGCTCACAGTTCACTACTGATAAAACACAAAATTCCCTTAACATCAAGTTTTTTATAAATATGTTCCATGTAATTTCTGTTGTTTTGTTGCTGCTCTTCAAGCGTTTTGGAATTGCCAATTTCCAGTATTATCTAAGGCACCCAAATCTATGCCATCACCGAATCCAATGTATCCGAGATTAGTGAAAGATCTATCAACTAACTTGATATCTACTTATCTCTAATCTTCTTCTGGGCTTCTTTCAGGAGAATCCTCTTCTTCACTTAGGGATTACTCTCCATCTCCATCGAAGATATCATCGTCTCGTATTTCATTATCTTCTTACGTTGGATCAATGTAATCTTCTCCTTATAATTTAGCAATATCGAGTTGGATCTGTTTTCTTTTGACGAAATCTGCATGCTCTTGCTCTGTTTATTTGTATTCATAGGGTGTAGTTGGACCTTTCAGCCATGGATGATCAAGCATCTCCTTAGCAGTAGCTCTTTTCTCTGGCAAGCAATGCAACATCGGCATCATGAAGTCCTGCAATGCTTTGGCCTCTTTTTCTTTCATGCGATATCTTTCGTAAAAAAAAGATAGTTAAAAAATAAATATCTTTTCTTTCTGATTTCTTATATTCGTTTTAATCCGAATTCGAGTAACTTTTTTGAAATCTAAAATTACTTCTCAACGAGTACGGATTTGAGAGGCCAGTACTAGAGTGAGGGGATTCTTCTGAGATTGCCATCTTTATCAAAATATTTCTTTACCAAAAAAAAATAAATTTAATATTTTTTAAAAACAAATTATGGACATGAATTGTTCTTCTTTACCTTTGATTTTTCACCTCTTTTAGCAAAACTCTTAGGGAATTTTTTGCAGAGCTCTTCAATCTAAGCAAGATGATCATCATTTTTAGAGAAAGTTGGGCCTTTCCGAGGTTCAAAAAGGAAATCACCAGTTAACATTTCAAATAGCATACAAGCCAAACTCCAAATATCTGCGGTAGTGTTATATTTGCTTCCAGTTATGACCTGTCAAAATAGAAAAGATATGAGTTTCATGTTGATTTTCAATTCATGATGATCTGAATAGCTAATTATTTACTTCTGGAGAACGATACTGTCTTGTTTAAATTTCCGTTGCAAAGTGATGATAAGTCCAACAAGCATTTCCAAGATCTGCAATTTTCAGCTTGAAATTTTCATCAAGAGAAGGTCCACGCATTAGCTTGTTTTTATCAAGGAGCTTCGTATCAGGCTATGAGAACAGAGCTGTGTTACTCATATGCTGTGTATTCTCAGGAGCTGTAGATACTGTAGATTTAGGTTCTTCTTCTTTTGTTGCTGTTGTTACAGACTAAGTAGCCACTTCACCTTCATGTGAAGAAATCACTTTGGATGCTAGTTTCTTTTTCTTCATGTTGATTTTTTTACGAAGATTTTTCTTCTGTTTTTTATTCAAAGTTAGTGACTTTAGTTTCATTTCAAGTTCCTTGAGATTGCTTGCATCATCATCTCCTTCATCATTTTCATCGTCATCCTTATCAGTATTCTCACCTTCACTTTAGTGACCTTTGTTATCTCCTTTTTCTTCTTTATTCTAAGTATTATTGTTTGTAATATTTGCAGTTTATGGAGGAGGAACTATTTTTTCTTCTTCAACATGAATGCCAAGTTGTTTCCTGATGACATTTAACCTCTCACTGAAGAGAACATTTTTAGTTATTTACCCATTTTCTACAATATCTGCTATCTCCTCGTTAGTCAACTGCAATAAGACATTTTCCGGTTTCAAATCTGTGTGGATGACCGAGCAGAATCTATGTAAGAAATCAAGTCCTATCAGCACTTACTTTGCTATCTTCCTGCATAAATAAAGTGGCACGCCTTAGTAATTGTATCTCTTGATAACTTCTAGCAGATTAACTCCAAGAATTTCGAAAACAAAGCAAAAATGATTCCCATAAGGACCTTTGTACACGAAACTATTCAGTAATTGCACAACTTAGCAATCGTTTTTGCTAAAGCTCGCCTTCTTTTCCTATTGCAAGAAAAAATTGAAGAAAGTTAAAAATGAAGCCCTTTTTAAAAATCAAGTAGTTTCTTTGTATTTCGTTTTTGGTTTTTTCACCATTTCTTCAAAATACAAAAATATTTGAAAATTTATATATTTTGTTTACTCCTTCATAATAATGTTGAAGACTTTTCATCCACTCAGGATCTTTGCTCATCCTGGCAACTTTCTGAAGGATCTCAACTTCATCAAAAGCAGCTTCGAGATAGTGAGGAGCACTTTTCTAAATTTTTAGAGCAACATATGTTTCAAACTTGAAATCTCTTGCTAGCCAAACTGTCGAGAAATGACCCCAGCCGATTTTCTAAATCACCACATATCTCTTATTTATAACTTCACCAATATGTACTGGATGATAGCCACCAATCTTGTAATCAGGAATTCCTTCGTCTTCGCTATCGTGCTCCTTGTCAATTTATGCCATCATTTCCTAGAAAGTTGGTCTAGTAAAAGAAAAATATTATACTTGTAAATTGATCTATTTGCCCAGTTAAAATAGCAAGAAATGAATAAAAAACAAAACAACTGCCAGTAAATGGTTCTAAACTCGTTTCATTCTCACAAAAAATAAATATTTTTACTCCTCTTTTGGTTATTATTCATTGATATCTCCATTTTCATTTCCTTGTTGATTCTCCATCCCATTGATATGATTTTTAAGATCATCTTGAAGATAGTTGTTTTGTAACTTCCCAGATACATCTGCTGCTACTGCTGCTCCATTCTCAGCTTATTGATTCGGCACTTGTCTCTTTGCATTCCAGACTTCATCCTCTAATAAAAAAAATTTAATGCGTTAGATCTACAATTTCAACCTTTTGTATTTTCTTAAATTCTCACCTAAAAACTGAGGCTTTGGCTGTCTCACAGGTTCTGGATCTTCAAATTTCTGATAACAAAAATTCAACAATCCCATTAAGAAATACATCAAACAATATCTTACAATATTCTCTTTATCAGATGGAGTTTTAGTGTTTCCATTCATTCCGTATGTGTTTGAATGCTGATTCTGTTGCCCGTTCTAGGTTTTTTTTAAAAGTTATCCTCCTTGATTATTGCTCATTGAAGTTGCTAAAACAAATCATATTTGTTAGGAACATAAACCTTGCAACAAAGATCATCATCAGAGGGTACCTGTAAAAATCTGAAGAAAATGAATAAATCAAAAGGAGTCTGTGTTTTGTCTTCGAGTGTTTTCCTATTTTTAAGGAGCTGGCTTGATTGATTGCTTGGAAATTAAAAAATATTTGATTTTATTTATCTCATTTTCTGAGTTCCTTTCTTTTCTTTTCCCCGTAAGAGAGTTAAAATTCAATTCATTTTTAAAAAATCTTACTTCTTTTTTCTTTTTCAAATTTTCATCCTCCCTTTCTTTTTCTGCACATTTGCCAACAGCTTGAAACAATTTAAAGGGGCTAAACTCAACGCTGATAGAGCTCATTGCTTTCATGTTTTCTATTTGTTTTATTGTAACTTTTAGAGTTTTTCCTTATGTAAAAAACAATATCATCTATTATTGTTTTTTCACTGTAAAATTTCTTGAAAATAAAAGAGTTATTTTTATTTGTGTTATTCATTGGGAATAATAAATAACTCAGTGAGTAGAAAGTTATAAGATAATGGATTAATAATGATAAGTTTAGAAATCGAAATCGAATAAACAAGAAAAATATTGATTAATCCAGTTGAAAATTTTTTAACGTTTAGAAGATTGGTGCGAAACAAGATTGAAAAGTCAAATTAATAATAATAATCGCTTAACACAAACAAAGAGAGAGAGAGTTTGTCTTTACAGAAATGGACTTTGAGAAGGCTATGGCTAACTTTGAGGATAAGATATCCTTCATTTAATTAAAGAAGATTGAAGTGATTTATCAAAAACTCTAGCCTGATGGTTCAGATGGCTGTGTGAGTTTAAATTAGCTGGTAAGATCTTCATAACTTCAATATTTTGCAAGTTTGCAAATATGATGCCAATCAAAATTCAGACTACAAGCTGCTGGGGGGTCTACAGTTCATGAATTTACTTTTCTTATTTTCTGTATGATTCCATAGGAAGCAAATCGAGGAGAATTTTCAAAAGGAGATAAAGAGAGTCTGCATAAGTTTTTCAGAGCGTTCATGAAATAAACAAACAGAGAAACGATGAGCAGAAAGTGTTTCTATTTGAACATGATGGCAGCTGCAGGACAGAACAAATTTGATATATCGCAGATGCTCTTTGAGTCGGATAATCAACATAACTGTTTTGAAACTAATAGAATTAATTTTTTTTTGTGTCTTTCTTTTTTGCAGCTAAGACATTGCTGAAATGTAGGAGAACCTTAAGCTTCTAAGGTCACAGCATTCCTCATCCTTCGAAAGCGACATACATTATTCTAATAATTCAGATAATCCATCCAAACATAACAAACTAAGTCAACGATAATAGCTCTTGGGAGACAATTTAGAAAAAGAAGGATGTTTAAAGTAGTAATTTTCAGTGGAAATTTCATAAAAAGAATCAATCTCTCTGCCAATGCAGCCAGATAGCGAAAGTGATCGCAAAGCTTAATTAGATAATTTATTAGTTTTAGATGGATTGTAAGCCAAAGCAGCTTCATTCTCCAATGGACAATTAAACAAAGATTACAATAATAAATCAATACCCTAAGCTACATCTTAGCAGTCATCTTCATCTGCACCACAGCTACCATATCCATAATAATCAAAATAGTATGAGATAAACAGCATCAAATTTTCGAAAACTCCTTAAGATGAAGGGAGTACTATTCTAAACGAACAGCAAATCATTCCACTTAGAGATAACACTTTTTGTTAAAATACTAATAGCATTTTGAGGTCTCGTAATTTGGTATCAAAATAATTCCAAAAGTAGTAAGACCTAAAATAAGAAGAGCATTTACAATCCAGATTCAGTGGTAAAGAGAACTTCAGTTGCGAGTTCTTGGAACTTGAAGATACGCTTGTCAGTATTAAAAACACAGAATCAACTCCAAGGAAGTTGTTAGAAGGACATCCTGAGTAAAAAGTTACCTAAATTCCTCAAAAACAAAACCCAAGTTCAAAATCACCCAAAATTCAGCAGTCTCAACACGAATCCCTTAACCCTATAGCCAGATAAAAATCAAGAGAATCCTAAAATGCTTGCAACTACATAACACTCTAAACTGATTCGCCTACTTTGAGTTTATCTCATAAAAACAACCACAGCAATGAACAATAATATCAATCTCGACAATTCAGAAACAGCTTCAATAGAGAAATATCAAGAAACATATCACCGAATTCAAGATTGGGAATGTACTAACTGTAAAATTAGCGTACTGGTACTACAGAAACAAAGCCAATTAAGTTTGCAGATTTTCAATAAAAAATGCTACAAAAAACTAAAGATGAAAGAAGTAGTTATCCAAAGAAGCAAACGTCTGGAATTAATTATAATAACAATAGCCATAAGGTTCTTTAAAAGCAATAGCAATAAGTGGTCAATTTGAATAATAATGCTAAACCAAATGGAATTAGAGTTAAGTTAGATGGTCACAACATTTTAAGAAAAAAATCCTTAAATACAAGATAAATTACTCCTAAGGTCAATAATATTGACACAAGCTGGAGCTACTCAGATTAGTTCAAAAAGAAAAAAGAAGGATGTGTATTGAAGTAGTAAGTCCAGTCAAATATTGAAAATTCTACTCTTTAGAAAAATCATAATAGAAATTAATAATAAAATAAACCATATCAAATTTAATTTTCATAATAAGACCAAATATCACTTGAAAACTACCATCCAAGTACTTCTATTTAGAATTAAAATCTGTCATCAATGGAAGTATCTTAGCGACATGTTGTTAGCTGTTATGACGATGAACCAGAAGATAATAATAGCAAAAATAATCAACTGAACAACACTTTCGATAAAAATTATCATGGATAGTCTTTGAATAATGAAAATAATTAAAATAATGAGAATCTTTAATAAGTTAATTTCTGGAATATTTTGGAAAATACGAGAAACAATCGAAGTGCATCTGAAAACTTAATTAGATCTAAGGATAAATCAGAATTTCCAAGAGACTCCGAGTTGAGAACTAATTCGGTTTAGTGCTGCCTGGCAGAGAGCAGAGACGAGTTTATAGAGGCGTTGTCTAGCAGTGTAGTCGATGGAGAAACATCGGAGTTATTTAGAGCATAACTAGAAAATCTCAGGAAAATTTAAAGAGAAAAGAGAAAATTAATTGATGAAGAGAATCGTATGCTCTTAGAATTATAACAAACTGCAGTAGAGTATTCAACTAATTCCAGATAATCTGTAGAACAATAATAATTTTAGTAACAAGAGCGTAATAACACCTCTTCATTAAATTTTTCCTTTACAAACAATATGCCCTGATGCATGTTGTTTTTCATTGTATGTTTTGGCATCTTGAAGGAGCCCATAATTATATTATCAACAAATTCAAATAAAAATTCAAAAAATTTCTTTTTTTATTTTAAACATTTTCAGCATAATTCATGTAGTCTTTGCTATTTCTATTGGATAATTCACATGGATTTAATTAACCAAACATATAAATTAGAACATTATAATCTTAGGTGAATATTTGATTGTTCTAAGAGTCTTCATTCATTTCTGCTTTTTCTCCTTCAAGATATTTGTTAACTTCAACATTTCACCTTCAAAAGCCAACATTTTTTCACTTTGAAAGAAGTGACTTTTCATTCTAACTTGCATTGCTTTCTTCTTTATCCTTATGGCAGCACCCATGCCCTTCTTCTCTTTCTTCTTTCGCTTGAGCTACAGCTTTCTTCCATTCTGTATTTGCACCAGATAATGCGAATCCAAGTCCACAACCACCTGCAATCACCAATCCTACCCAGAAATTCATCGTCATCATGATCATCATGATAACAATGTTTGATAGCTGATAGACGAAATGGTAAGCGGTCATTATGATCCCACTTAGAGGAGATTCAATACTCTTCAAAATAGCTTAGAGTTTGGGTGCGAAGTAAATATGGCAGAAGCAATAGAGAAATGACAAAACCATTCCTAGAACGAAGTACCAAGGACTCTCTGAAGACTTAGCATACCAGCTTTTCAAAATAAATCCAAAGAAATTAGGGTAATTTTATGGATTTTTGACTTGTGTATTTAAATTTTACCTTTCGAAGACGAACTAGACGTCTCGAGTAAAGTCAACGATCATGTGCATCATTTTGGCTGCAATAGGATCTACCCTTAGATTATTGGCTTTTCGGAATAAATTAGAAAGTTCTGTTTTATCTATGATTTATTTTAAAAATTATATTACTTGAATTTATGTCTAAGCTTGTAGCGAATTGAATAGGTGTATTAGATTCGGTTGCTTGACTTGAAAAGGAGGGAGATAAATTAATCTTTTGGAAGTTTTATAGAACAGATTATTTCTTTTACATGAATTAGGGATTACATCAAAAATTAAGCACTTGAGACAACATGAGATCAAAGATTAGTTGATCTGAAGAGGGTTGAGTTCAAAAGAAGACAATAAAATAAAAATATCTTGTTGTTTTTTTTGCCTACTTTTTTGGAAGAATAAAGATTTCTTATGAGATTAATTTGCTATTATCCCAAAATAAGGATAAACAAATAATTCTAGATAATCAGTATAGGATAGAGACAATCTGGATCTGTAAAGATCTAACTGCTGTTCAAATTCTGTCATTTTGCAGTTTTATCTTCTTTCATGCTTTATCAAATTATTAACTATTTTAGATGTTTAACATCAAGCCAAAATCATAAAAATCTTTGCTTTTTTGTGCTCTGTCAGCTCATTAAGAATATCAAATGACTAATCAATTACACAAAATCACACTGAAAGCAAATTAATATCCTTGTAAACAAACTGATTTTTGGAATATTTAATATGCAACTTTTTTTTGTGAAATGTGTGTATTGTTTAAGATTCGTGGTGCGTGCGTTCAATAATATTATCTTCTCTATCTGATCAATCAATTCTTATTGATGTCTTTCCTTTCATTGCGCAGCCTTTCTAATTCTCTCAATTCCTTTGTTTGTTCATTTTAACAAGAAAAAAAATTAATAAAAAATGAAACTAACACCATTCAAAAAGGAATGTTCCTCCCACAACTAAAAGTAATGAAAAAAAAGCAAAAAATACTTGTGGTTTGTCTGATCTTCTGATAAGAAGATACAGCAAAGTTAGACCTGACCAGCAGAGAAATGCAATCTCGAAGACTTGATTTGCATAGAAATATCTAAACCATCGCATGTGTCTCACTTAGCCATTTATTATGGCTTCAAATACGTACAACAACAAAAAAATCAGTTAAATCCACCCATTTATCATAGATTTAAACATATAAAAACTATCTTTTATAAAATTTAAAGCTTATATTTACTATCAATATCGGTGAGAGAAGCATATTAGCTGAATGCAAATACCATGAATTCAGTGACTGCAACAGAACAGATCAATAAAGTACTCACATTAAACAAGAACGAATTCATCCATGTTTCATTCTCTTTCATAGGATGCAACGTGACGATGAATGGTATTCTCACTCCAAACTTCAAGTTACCTTTTTATGTGCACCACAGCAAATACAGTCCTAAAAACGCATAGATTGAAGTTGCTATAAATCCAGCAGATTCTTCGAGTAAATCAGAAAGCATCTTGTTCAAAAATGGGTGAGCATCTATCACGCAGAATATTAAGCTATTAAGCAGACAAGAAAGAGAAAACAAAACATATTAAGTTTAATTGTCATGAGTGCAAGAATGCTTACATGTGAATCCAGAAGACCAGTGAAACAATAGCAAAGATTATTCCGAGAATGAGCTTACCAATGTAAACTAATGGCCCAAGAAATGTATTTTATGTCTCCGAGAATCTCAATTCTAACTCGAAAATATCGAACTCCTTAGGAAATCAGGGGGATAAAAGGTGTTAAAATCAGAAGATATTGCAATGTCAAAACGAAATGTAAAAAATAAATTAGTAATTGTTGCTTTTGTTGTGCTTTACTTTCTCTAATTCATAGACTGATACTTACAGCTAGTTTTCTCTTCCATTTAATTCCTTCTTTGCTGTTCGTTTAGCCCACCAGCCACTGTCTCTTTCCTTCAATAACCCTTCTTCCTCTAAAAAACAAATCAAATGTCCATGGGTGATCCAAATGAATCTAATCGAGAAGAATATTTTTTAACTACCTTTGAGTCCTTTCGCGATTTATATTAATTCAACTGTCTTTTTTTAAATGAGCTCTTTCTTCTCTTTTGCTTCTTTCGCATTCATTAGTACAGGTCGCATAGTGAACTCTCTGATTAAATCAAAAGGGAGTGCAGTTAACCCAACTCCACCAAAGATCACGAGGAGGAACCATCCAATGAAAGACATAAATGCTATGCAGTAGATTGGGAAACTCACGATGATTTCCATACTACTAGAAACTGAAGTTGTCTGAGATTCTATTTATGATAAACTAACGAGTGTAGTGGAACTCACAAAATTGCCCTTTTTTAGGAAATGCCAGAGGGATAATGAATATTTGAATAAAGTGTAATTTGGAAAAATCTTAAATTAGCATTGTTTTTTGTTCATACATTTGTGACTACTTAGACTGGAATATCTGCATATTTGAAGAAAATCCAAGAGATCATCAAAGCAAGTACTGCTACTACAACGGTACCAATAGTGAATCCTAACGCTGTGCATAATCTAGATGCCTGAAAGAGGATACAAAGGGGAAAGTCATTGTTGTAATGGTTTTTTATTGAAGAGCGAAATCAACATTTTATCCAAAAAACATTAGAAAATCTGAGGAAAATGAGATCAAAAGGAGAAGCAAATCCACATGGAAAAAAGTGATTCTTGAATGATTGAATTTAAACAAAAATGATATTACGACTGTGTCATCTTCATCTGTCTCATACATGAACTGTGCGAAGGGGAGGAGGACGGTGATCATTACGAGGATTATCATCATGATAACATACCAAAAAGTTATCATGTCAAATCCTGCACCTCCATTCCTGCAAAATCACAGAAAGATTTTTAATTGTAGCAATAGCAAATATATTCAATAAATAAAGCACTAAGTGGAGAATTGGATCAATGTAGTTATTCAAAACTTACTGTGAGTTCGCAATATCAAGAGGAAGCATCAAAACTTACGCCCAACAAAGTGTCATCCCTACTATCTATTAAATATTATCAAAAAAGATAAGATTCCCTCCTTTGAATCCAAAAAAACTTAATAGTGATTAGTGTTCTTACCACCATAACCTTGCAGTATGTAGCAGCTCCCCATCCCTTGTCGTCCTCTATGCAAAACAAATTTCATTAGGACAAAAAAGCAAGTTCAAAATATCTTCATTTTTCTTTCACAAAAAGTCATTTTTTTTTTTGCGCATACTATGGCAGTAGAGTGCGAGAAGGTAAAAGTTAGCAGCGATGAGTAGGATAGTTAGTACTATTGTAACAATTATCAAGAATACATCCACCATCTTTATCTATTGATGTAGTCCTCTGATCTTATGAGATGTATCTGTATAATAGCAGCCGTGAATTAAAAATGAGTAGCTAGCAGCAGCAAACGGAAGTTCAAAGAAGACCCTTTTAGTTTTTTTTTCTTAAATTAATTAAATAATATTTTATCATATTTGCGAGAGCAACATAAGACTTTTGCTTCTTTAAAATCCATCCAAAACATTAAAATTTTAGCTTTTTTTAGCAAGCAAACATGGCTAATGTTCTCAACGCTTCTCACAAATAAAATTGCTGACAGCAGCACCACATAACAATCACCACAGACAATTGGCTTGGTTGAATCTCTTCTAATTTCATAAATAGATTTTCAAAGTAACTGAGTCTGCTTAATATTAAAAAAGATGTAATAGATCTCAATTATGTCAAAAATACTATCCTTATTCTTGGTATTTAACTGTTTTATGAATCTAATTAAGGAGACTAACCGAATTAAGTAACTTAAAATACTAAAATACCTAATAATTAGCACATTTCTAAAATACAATTAATTCCTCAATCCAACTGAGAAACTGTAGTCTTAAATCTCCATTTATATAACCATTGCCTATTACTATTCTTCTCATATCATTCGATTAAAAATAGGTAAAAAGCCAACGTAAAACACATTGTTTAATTCATTCATCTGATTATTTTTGTTTCCAAAAATTTAAAAAAAAAAGAAGAAGCAAAAGAGAATAATAAAAACACGCAGATTAACAACAACGTGTTGAAGCGGAGACTATGGATAATAATAATTCTAGCAGCAATGACACCAACAACGATCAGACAAAGCAAAATGTAAATAAATATCTAGGATACAATTAGGCTCTTATCTTACAGCATATTTGTGCTGTTTTTTTCTTCTTCTTTCATTGGTTTTGTTTGAAAAATTAATAGGAAACGAGTAATATTTCTGCAGCGATATTGTTTATGATTTTCTTGCTGGTGGCGAATGAGTATTTTATCCATCGATTGGGGCTACTCAAGGAAAGGTTTCCTAAGCTTGCATGGATATAAGGCACAAGTCTCACTACATTGTTAGGTAAAAGAGTAGTTAGCTTAGTGAATACTTACTAAAAAGGAATTCAGAAATGTGAACTGATTGATTGTGCTTGTACTAGGAATAATATCTGGGATATTTTTAAATATGACTGAGATCGTTGACATTGTGAAGATCATCAAACAAGGATTCTCTGAGTTTTTCTTAATCGTGCTTCTGCCTCCTATCCTCTATGAGTCCGCCATCAATATGGAGAGAGTAAAGGAAAAATAAGCACTCATAGAAATAAAGAGAGAAAACAAGAAATTGCCAAAACAATCAGAGAAAACATAAAAATATTCATTTCACTTAGCATCGCTAGCCATTTGATTTTTTTGCTAATGCTATTTGTTTTGACGAACAAACACAGAAATACTTCTTTAAGAACTTTGGCAGTATCTTAGGCTATGCACTCATTGGAACGTCAATAGCTATTTTATCTACTTCGTTGCTCCTTTTCTTAGTTGGATGGATGGGACTATCGACAGTACAAATTTTACATAACTTCAATACGTTTCGAACTAAAAAGGAAATATTTGCATTGCTTATTTGAAAATCATGTTGGTTTTTATTAATGCAGAATCTTGGGTTAAGTGGCAGTTTTGCGTTCGGATCATTAATCAGTTCGACTGATCCTGTGGCTGTGCTTTCTATCTTTAAGGAGCTGAATTGTGATAAGAATCTCTTCGCGTTAATTTTCGGAGAATCTATCCTGAATGACGCTATGGCTATCATCTCCTACAAGTAATCAAAGAAGAAACACTTCTAATTTGCAATGCCTTTTGAAATCATAACTAAAAATAGCTCCTCCCAAAGATTAAAAAGTCTACGAAATTAACCAAAGATTGTTAAATATTTTCCACTTTTGACAAATAAAATAATTTGCAAATAGTTCTAATACTTATTTTGATTGTCCTCCTTCTTCTTCTTTGCAGCACTACTCTCGCTCTCCGTGGAGAATCAGGCGATGGAATATTTTGGAAGGCCCTTTCAAGCTTATTGGCTATTTTTTTCGGCTCAATTTTGGTCGGGATGACCTTCGGAATCATCACTGCATATGTCATGAAAAACAGAGAGAGACATGAAAACGAATCAGAAAGCAACACAGAAATGACTATTTTATTCCTGATCCCTTGGGTGAGTTACCTAATTGCTGAGGTACTGATGACTTAGTTATTAGCTGAACATTTTCAAACGTTTTATTAAACTTTCTCTAGGGCTTGCACATGTCAGGGATAGTGAGTATTATGTTTTGTGGAATTGCGATGGCGAGATATGCACTGCCGAATGTCTCTGTGAATGGAAGGAAAGTGAATAAGCGATTGTATAGCACACTCTCATACACATTTGAGAATCTCGTGTTTATGTTTATCGGAATCGGATTAGTTAGTTTCGATTTAGCCTGGGAATAAATGGGTGTCTGGCTGTTTATTTTCTCTCTTATTTTCATGAATCTATCACGATATTTTAATATCAATGGAGTCACTTGGCTGCTCAACAGAAGTAGGACAACAAATAAAATAGGAAAAATCCCAAAGTTCATCATGTGGTTCTCTGGATTCAGAGGAGCAATGGCTTATGCACTGTCCATGAAATCAAGTGAGCAATTCACTGAGGATAACCTTGGCAGAATTATGCTCACATTAACGCTATTGCACGCTAACATTAATGTATGATTATATTTGTTTTTTCCTTAACATTTTTGTAACACAATTTTTTTCCCATTTTTTCTTGCAAAACTAGATATTCTTACACGCGCATATGCTACACCCGATAGCACTCAAGCTAAATATCTCCTAAAGTTTTACGATTTTCGAAGATCCATAGGCAAATTAAGAAGATCACGATAATGATTCGCAATAAATTCCAGAGAAAAAAATCCACTTTTGGAATAAGGTGAAAGGCATATTCGTGATGTTCGATGAGAATTGTCTTAAGAAATTGCTCCTCCGGCCGTAACATCATCAAAAAAAATAAAATTACTAATTTGAAATTAATATTGAGATCTGTATTGTCTTAAGCGAGGACGATTTGGACAAGACTCAAGGAACTGAGTTGAAAGCAAAGATTGATGTCAAAAAACAAGACATGTTCGAAGAAGAACAACATAAAGATATCGAAAAAGAGTTCAAAAGAAGAGAATCACTGAGATTGTCTTTTAATGATTTGAAGAAAGACGTGTCTTTAGTTATCGGACAAGAGAGTATTACCAGCAAATAAGAACAATCGCAGCATCAAGATGAAGAAATGTCAGAGAAAACTGAAGATACCAATATTAAAAATAACTAGAAAGGAAATTCTCCAATTAAGGATAATCCATCAGACAATAAAATGCTCAGCAGCACAAAATCAGAGAACTTAAAGTAATCATCTCCTTCGAAATATCAAAATCCAGATATGGCATCATCTACAGATGCAAAGAAAGGAACAAAAGGGAGGTTATCGATAAGCAAATCTAAAAATTCAAACAGCAGCAAAGCTGTTAATACTAATCCAAATGAGAATCATTCAAAGCAAGACGATGAAAAATAGCTAAATATATCATAAGGTGATCAACTCAGCACACCCTTTAGTAATGGAATATATCATGAGCAGGAGAAAATAAACCATAGCAACGAATCAATCGGCACACCAATTCATCACATATAATGAAAGAAATATTTTACAATCACAATTTGTATTAATTCCCACATATGCTCTTGAATGTATTGGGCAGTTTGTGTGAAGAAAATTTTCTTTTTAGATAATGGGTGTGATGGAATTGTATGTGTGTGTGTCTGTTCAGTCTGTGTGCTGTTGTGATTGAAGTGAACTAAGTATTTTAACATTTATTTTGGCTCCGCTGATTTTATTCAGGATGTCTTCGGAGGACTTGCCGTGACTGCCCCAACTTTTGTTGTGAAAAAATGAAGGAAACGTTAAAGGCAGAAGAATTATCGATAATGAAAATTGATTTAATTATTGAATGAAGATAATAGAGTTGTTGCTGTTACTTGCGTATGATAAGGTTGAGTTTGTTGATTTGCTCGTTGTCTCTCTGCTACACGCAGAAATCTCGCATGGCTTCAAATTCAATCTCATTTCGGACTCTTTAGAAGAAAAAAAGTTAAATAATAAAATAATACTCTCCAATTTTCACAGATGAAATAGAGCTAAAAGTTAGATGTTTTATAAATTAAAGTAAGAAAAAGATACTACTCGCAATGCTTGACTTTAATTTAGTTTTATGAAGAGTTACCTTAAGAAATCGAAGCGGAGATCAAGCTCATCAAATGAAAGAAAAGCGAGCTCATTGCAAAGAAGTATTAAGAATTCATCTGTGAAAATAGGTTTCTTTGATTTCGATCTAGTTCAAAAATAGATAAAGTTAGCTCTAATAATCGCTAAAAATTCATATTTTTTAATGATTTTATTTCTCTCTATTTATCATTTGTTTTTATCAAGTTTTAAAATTAAATTCATATTTTTTCGTTACTCTAATGCTTGCACTGCTAATTCTGTAAACATTTTCTTCACAGATGGAGGGTTAGACACGGTCACATCAAAGAACATATTGATATCTGATGAAATGAGCTTTTCAGATGGTACTTTTCCAGCAAACGAATTAGCTGCTAAAAACACAGGTTTTTAAAGTTTAAGCAACCGAACTTCCTGAAGGAACTAAGCCATTTCGTTCTGTAGATCTTTCTTTGAACTGTCATACACTAGCACAATCCCATCTGCTTATCTTAAGAGGCTCATTCGGAGTTAAGTGAAGAAACTACTACTTTGCAGGACATTCAAGAGAATCTCGTTCTGTTTACCTTCGATTTCAGCTAACGTCAGATAAGTTTTGACACCACAGTTAAGCTAAGTACTGAGTTTCTATCTTTAAGTAGGTTTACTTAAGTCCGTCATTTCTTTCTCTTTTTCTTCTCCAAAATAACTGCTCACAAATGAATCAGCAAGTGCTTTCTTTCCTGCTAATTCATGCCCAGCAATACAAAGCCGCAAGACATCATCATCACTGGTTTTACTTGACTTTTCCTTAGTTTAAGATTGTTCAATTCCATATTAGAACTTCATCAAACGATGCAAGTTATGCGTTTGCTCAGGAGACTTCTAGCAACTACAAGTAAAATAAAACAGTTTTATTTGAGATAAAAGTTAAAAATCACTTGTACAATTTTAATTTGTAATAATGTTATGTTGTTGTGAGATGGAAAAAACAATACTTATTGAAGTAGAAGAATGTGTAGGCATTCATAATAACTTTCAGGACTCCTCCTGAGAGAGGCAAGATTTTTATTTTCTTTTCTGACTTCTGCTCCGTTCTTCTTCTGATAAAATTAATATCAAAAGAAACAAAAAGCAGTCAGAATTTCACTTTTTAGCCATTTAGAAACTACTTACTTTATGTAGAAATCGAGTGTCTCAAGATACTTCTTATTCGCTGGATTATTTAACACTGAGACCTTGATCTTGTTTTCTGTATTGAATCTAATTTTTTTTCATTGCAAAATATTCAATTAAATCAGATATCAATCGAGCCAAATAACGCAAAATTATAATCCAACTCAATTTACTTAGGAAGATTATGCGAAGCAGTGAGAAGTAGTGTGAGCTAACTGAATGCAGCAGTGAATGATTTAAGGAATATCTTGAGCTTATAAGTACCTAGCTTGACTGTACGAAGAGAAGGTAATTAAGGGGAATCTACTAAATTCACAAGACCAGTTATAAATGGTAGTTTATTATTGCTCAAGTCAATCAGCAGCAAAGACGATAGAGATCTTGCTCGATCTGTTAAAAATTGTAGCTCGCTGCCTCTTAAGTAGGAATTGCTCAGAACTAGGCTTCTGATATTAGATAATTATTCAGAGAGCGCTAGCATATGCAGTTCTTCTGCTCCAATGTTGAATTAAGATAAATCTAATGTACTCCAAGATGTAATATTGCTATTGTTCGAGAGCAATAACACCCGCAAGTCTTCCAAATACTGCATGTGATTTCTCTGGCTTCGTAAGGTTCTTTTAGAGTCATCTCCAAAACTATTTCGTTCTTAGCTCTTTTGGGAAAATGAAAAATATTATTAAATGGACAATTTAAAGCTCAGAATCTGCTTAATTCAATTCATTTTCCCCCTTCAAATAATCTCATCCTTCTTACTTGATTGAGATTACTCTCGATTGAAGATCTGTTCGCCTGTGCGAGAAGAACGCTTGAGAAATCTAGTGTCTGCTTCGGTCTTGTGATGAGAAGATTTTAAGATTGTTGATCGTTTTAGAACCGAATTTATGAAATTGCCGGAATAGGCAGTGACATAAACGATGAAATATCGACACTTTCGAGAGAATTCACTTAGCTGTAGTACTCTTAGTAAGGCACTTTATGAATATGGATGCATTCAATTAGCTTCATGCTGATGAGTTTCTATTCATGCGCGGTGAAAACTAAACTTTTCAATTCGCTACTGAGTTGACTAACATCTGCTGTGTTTTTCTTGAACTGCTTCAAACCAAGATACTCATAGTCACGCTCAGGTATCAAGGATTTCGAATAATGGAAACAAAGAATGAGATTCAATTTCTTAATCTAATCTAAACATTTCAAGAGATTAACAACTCGAGCTGGATCACCTGATTCTCCACAGAAAACACTCACTTTCTTGAGATATTTCGTGAGATTAATAGCTGCAATCACATCGGAATTCAAGTTTCTAGCATCGAATCGTATTCCATGTGCGCCACTGTTGCTTCGTAGATAATCTGAGACGTTCTAGGCATTGACTGTTTTGCATCCGAGAACAGATATTTCAACTGGAGAAAGCACACCTCGTGGGAGTGTAATCGAGCTAGAGCAATTGCAGTTGATTAATTTTAAATTACGGAAATTCTACGATTGAAGAATATATGATAGGCCTTTATATGTGACTCGAGATTGATTCCGAAGATAGATTTTCGTTAGCGATGGCATGTTGCATTTAGCCATGATTTCAAGCACTGCATCGTTTAAATAGCTGTCATCAAAGACGAGTATTTCCATGAAGAATAGAGTATTCATATTTCCAGCTAGTTTCTTGAATGCGGTGATGTTTGAATCAGAGAACAGACTCTTGTTGAAGTTTTTCTTCAGCATCCCAGAAATGTTCAAAAAGCGCATGTTCTAGGGAGATTTTTCAAAACAAATTAGTAAATCAATGTCAATTTCCAATTTTAAAAGCAAGAAAACCTAAATGAATTATTATTTTTTACTTTAAATTTGAATAATTTTTCTGACAGAGTTATGACCGACGAATCTGTAATACCACTTGTATCGTTCAGTGAGAGGCTGCTGATCGAAGTTACATATGATGAGTCAAGCAGTTTATTGAAGAAATTTAAATCAACGTAGGTATCATCCAGGCAAATGAAGTTTATCCTCTTCAGACTGTCATTCATAAATAGAGCTGAGAGGAAAATCGATGGGCATGAGGATTTACAGTTTTTCAGAATAAGCTCCTTTAAAGAACTTGTTTTAGCTAAGCCACCTATCTATTTGGCGAGGACAAAGTCTTAGAAGTCCAATCTTGAAGAGTTGGATAAGTCCAAGATCTCTAAATATTCACTTGAGCTACTTTGAAGAAAGGATAATAGAAACGCAGCCTTGCGATCTGTATCGATGGTGATGATTAAATGCTAGAGATACTTAAGTCGTGAGATATCAAATAGTGGTGAGTTTTAGATAATACTTATGAAATCAATGTTATTTAGATTTAAGGTTTCGATCTGCTGCAATATACTCTCCATAGCATCAAATACCTTCTCCTCCATCAAGTACGATTGATTTAACTTTACAACTTGCTGCTCCTTACTGCCCATGACGATGTTCTACAATTCCTTTCCCTTTTTAGTTGCGTCTCGTTTTTAGATCTGCACCAATCCGCTTTGGAAAGTAAAAATTATTTTAAAAATGTACAGACAATAAAAACAATATTATTTTGAGATATTTTGATGATTAAGGGGGCTTCTTTACTTGATAATGATTTCTTATAGGGTACTCGTGTTGAGGAGCCATTATTTGAAGACATAATTATAGCAATCACCTGAGCAGATTGTGATATCGTCGTATTTTAAACTAGCTTGCAAGCATCGTTATTCTGACATGAAAATGCCTTCTAGAGTGAAATTCTAAAAGATCCGAATCGAGCAGTATTCCGTCGGGAAACCTGTGCTGTCTAAAAACCCAGAGAATATCTCCTCTTCATTCAGAAGAATCGTAGTTCTGTTGTCTGATGCAGATACGATTGATTGCAATGGTTTAAATGGAAATAATCTGATTCTTGATGCATCCCCGATGATGCTATTGTTTCCTTAAGAAACAACCGATGGAAACGAAGATTCATATGTGTAGACAACATTTCGAAGGAAGAGATGTGTACGCTAGCACAGCATGGAGAGTTTTAAAGAGGATATTCTTACTTGCTCGTTTGGTTCTAGCATCCCCGCTAGAATGTTAGGAATTTAATATAATTGAATTTTGCCATCTTCGATTGCAATAAATTTGGGTGTCTTCACGATGAAAGAATTGCAGTTATGCTTTTTCGCAAGATCACTTGCCATCCGTTGTTGTTAAGAAACAGATTAACCTTATTCTTGTTGTTGTTATTATTTATCATTTTATTATTTCATTTTATTCTCACTATTATCTTGATTGTCTTTATTTTCTTCACTGATATCTTGATTTTACTGCGATTATTATGATTATTGCCCCTGCTGATTCTAACTTTTGAACAGATGAGAGTACTTCAATTATTTTGGGACATATTTATGATCTGGAAGAATTTCCTTGCAAGCTTAGAATGAATATCCAATGTTGTTCATATGGAGAGCTAGCAACGCTGTAGCTAGATCATATATGTCTTGCTTGAAATAGTCCTTTTTCGTTGAGTCTAGGAGGGAATCTGAATTCAGATCATACGCGAGATTTTTAGGATCAAGAATGAATGAAGAGTTTGTGAAATCAAGTAAAAATAACAGATTCTAATGAAAGAAAATCGAATGTAATCGCAATTTCCCTACAACTTCGTAACGAGCATGCAACTGTAAGAGCATGTCAATCAGCCCATTGAACATCTCTGTGACTAATGCCTCAGGGACTGATCTATCGTCCAGTTGCCCCAAGGCGCTGCAGAGGCTTCCTCCAGTGATTTTAACTTCCAGCAAGAAAACAACATCTTCAGTTTTAGGGAGTTAATTTTGTCCCTTTTGATTTTCTTCAAGTATTAGATTCCCACCTTGATTACTGCTTCCCTTGTCCAGTTAGCTATCTTCTTCATTCTCAGAGTTTCCCTGCAGAACAATCTAGGAAAACTAAACTATTTCAAAATATCTTAAGAGTTCTTCGCTGCCACCTTCGAGAGCAGCGAGTATTTTCGCTAACCGCGATTGCACTGTTAAGGTATCTTTCTCACCACACAGACAGTCTTTAGCTGGGATTATTTAGAGCATGATATCTCGTTCTTCATTCATAAAGCAGTGATCTGACATTCTTGTGAATTGCTTTTCAGTTTCGGCTATGAAGGAATTTAGAGAAATTGGCCAGGTTTCAAGCTTGGCTTTGCTAGCTGGAGCTTTGAAGATTATCTCGTCTAACTCAAAGAATATCGTCTACTCTTTGAGGTTTGATTCATTCGAAGAATTAGATCCGAGTAGGAATTGTTATTAGGGAAATATGACAGCTTGTTAGAGAGGAGCAGAAGAAGGAAAAGTAGGAATTGATGGCTAGAAATTTTATTAATTTTTCTAAATGATATTAGTGTTCAGCGGTTCGGGTTGTGGTTCAAAGGCAACAGAATTCTATGGGATTGATGGAGAATTATTCTAAGCAACAGGAGAAGTGGCAGGAACATCATTAGGATTAGGATTGGTTACTGCTTCATCGCTATCTTCGAGTCGATCGTCATTTTCATTTATATCACCAAGTTGATTCTGATTATTGGAGTTTGCATTGCTATTTTTGGAAGCAGCAGTGTTTGTAGCAGTGCGAATCGCTGAGCTCACATCGAAGTTAATTATGCTACTCTTTTTATCTCTAGTTTTATTGCTGTTATTTTCGGAGTTACTGCCATTCCCGTTCTGCTAAGATGCGCCTGATTCGTTTGATTTCTCCATTGGAAAACACTTTAACTTTTTCTTTTATTTGACAAAACAAAAGGGGCTTATTTTTTTAACAATTTTAATGATTAAAATTTACATTTTAAGGTGCAAAACACCTAAAAGTATTATTTTCTTTCTTTGAAGGCATCAGCTATGAAAAAATAGTGCTTTCTTATTTCATTTTAAAATGAATAAAAAGAATAAAAAGAATGTTTTTCAGGTCATTTTGCTTTGTAAGAGTTCTTATTGGAATTGAAATTCACATTTTATTATTTTGTTTCTTTGTTTTTTAATTCTTTCTTATGTATCAAACATCTAATTATTCTGCGTCTGTGCTTTTAAACAAGAAATGAGCCATGAAAAGTAAATACAGTTAGTTTTCTTGAAATTATGGTATTAGTTTGGATCGGAAGTTGAAAAGAATATCCATTCCATTCATCATGACAATTTCAAAAAATAAAATGGATTATCTGATAATAATAACATGAAACAATGCCAGTGGGCATTCTGATATTGAAAGAAAAATATACAGAATGCGCAAAACTACTCCTTAATTCAATTATTCTAACAAAATTAATTTTTTAAAAAAAGCATTAACTCTCACTGCTTAGAACAATTTACACACACATCAACAACTAAACATTTCTAAATTGCTTAATTTTCATCTCCCTCTGCTGATTATGGAAATTTCTGAAGATACCAAAGAACTTGTCCTAAAGAGGAAGTGTTCACTGCATCCAAAATACCCTTGTGAAATCATAGATTTCAGTAAAAACGCTACAAATCGAAGAATATGTATAAAATGTTCTCACAGAAATCGATGCTCCTACACAGAGTTGCTTTCTATCAGAGATTTAATTGATGCAGATAGCTCAACAATCCTGGATACTTTTCCTCCTCTAAGGGATTAAGAGTTACACATGCAACTACAAGAATAAACTGAAGAAATAGCTACTTAAATAAATGATTTCATAGATGAGTTGAAGAGTCGCTTTGAAAATGCAATTTCTAAGCTCTAACAAGAAGCCAAACAATAACTCATAAAACGAAGGGAAATGTAAATAAAAATCATCGAATCATATGAAGACATCAGTTCGATTGTTGAGTTACAGCAAGCCGTGTTCACAAATGATTAAAAAGCAGACATTCAACTTGAATCTATCATCTAAAACGCTTGGAAAAATCGAGAAAACAACTCACAAAAAATCTAACTTGCAATTGAAGAGTTACTTAAAATTTCTGGATCATTATCACTGAATGAACCCAGAAGACTCGCAAAATAAGCTATTCTCAATATCGAGAATATTAAGCTCTTTTAAACATCAATTAACTTACTACCTCACACATAATTCATAAAATCATCATACTCTCGGCCTCAATAAATCACAGTCAAAAAGAATGAAAAGCAACATCTTCTAGTTGAAAATAACACGAAAAACACAGCTAGTGGACAAGCATTCTTAGATTTTATAATCTCTCCATCGGATAAATACATCATCAATATTGAACTTGAACAGAATAAAAATTAAAATAAAACTTTTTTCTTCGGACTTGGATTGGATTTTCAAAAAGAATATGGCTGGTTTTACAATGAAAAGATGAGTTATTGTGAACAGTCAGGGGATTTCGGAGTGAATAAATAAGTAAAAGGTTCATCTATCATCTTAGGAGACGACTCTATGCAGAAAAGAAGTCTAGAAGTTAAAATTCATTTGCAAGAAAGATTGATGAGAGTGAGCACTCTCCCAAATTACGAATCTGTTGTTGAGTTGGATCATTAGAATCTCATTGATCCTAAAAAGTTATATAGATTCTTTGTTTATTTAGAGAACCCACAGAATAGAGTGACAATCACAAAACTACAAAAAGTATCAAGATTTGATGAGATACTCAATTGAAGAATTTGACAAGTAATCTACAAAAAGGATTTATTATTTTTAGTTATCAAATAAGTTTCAATGCTAATTTCATTTTAAATTAAAGCAAATAAATGTTTAATCTAACAATTAAAGGTGAAAATAATTTGATGGAAGTGTGGTTTCATGTAACTCGAGTAACGCAAGATATAAATCATATAAGAAACAAGGTAAAGAGTAGAGAAGGAAGGGATTGAAAGAGAGAGAAGGACTAGGAGGAGCTCGAGAATTCTAGCGATATTATTTTGAGCCATTAGAATGGAAAAATCTGTACATTTTTGGGGAGAAAGCATTTGTATAAATAGGGGGTGGGTAGCTGTTTGAATTTGAATAGGAGATTTGTTTATCTGCGATGCTAACCAATTGAACTATTGATTCAATAGTTTTGGCTGTCACTGTCTGAAAACCAAACAATATAAATAAGGAAAAATGAACAAACTCAAGAGAGGTTAAAAAAGAAGAAGAACGAGGGCTATTCGATAGAATAGTACCTCCACTCATGAAGGAAGACTCGGAATCTTGGTCATTGGGCTCGTTGGGAGCTCCAGCGCCTCCTTGTCCGTTAGTGTTTTGCAGTGAATAGTGAACTTGATCAGTTGCTGTAGTTCCTAAAATGCCATTGCTTGTTTAGGCATATTCTGTGGTTAGATTGCCAGTTGAATAGCCTCCATTATTCGTTGAATCCATCCCCAAGAAATTGGCGTTCATCTGATTATGGTATTGCTAGGTATGTGTGGCAGTGCTCTAAGTCAATTCTGGATATGCTTGGTCTTTAGAACAAATTAAAAAACAAATTCCTTTAAAAAATAGAATAAAAATAGCCTATTTTTACCTTAAACAATGGAAGTCTCATTGCGAGTCGCAGATGTCTCGTCGTCATTGCAGAATACTTATTATTGCTGGAAGAGCTTAGATTCAGCATTTTCTGCCTTATCTGAGAGCTTTCTTTGTTATTTGGAGAGTTTCTTGGAGATATTCGCCATTTTTTGCTTAACATATTATTCTAATTCTCGAGTCTTTCGGACGGAAAGAGCGTCAATATCGAATTCCATAACTTTATCATCGAAACGTTGATCGGAATCAGACTGAACAATCTCCCAGATGCCTCTGAGATAATCAGGTGGTAACTGAAGAATATTTTAACCAAGATTCTTCTTTTCCTGCATGGTCATAGGGATATCCATTTTAGATGGAGCACTCTTTGGCTTTTTAGAAGGAGCAGGAGCTCGCTGTGGAGGAGCGTAATTATTATTCAAGGATCCATTTGTCTTGCCTTGCATTGCTTGGGCGAGCATTTAAACAAGATAAGGAATGTTCTTCACTTCTTTGGATCTAAACACGTTAGAATGTTCGGTTTCTCTGAATTTTTACTCGAAAAAACGCTCCATTTCTAGAGTCATCTAGTAGATTTGAGAATCCCTTGAATTGTAGAGATAGGAGTTATTCCAAATCTTTCGAATGTCCGCTGCAAATTAAGTCGGAGATTGATATTGAAGAGAGCGTAAATTTCTTTCCACAGTCCCTAAATCCATAGGATCACGAATTACCATGAAGTAATCTCCACATTCTTGCTTGATGGGATCGACAGGCCTAAGGAAAGGAACTGCCATTTTGTGTCGCTGAAGCGCAGTCAGCACTGAAAGACACTTCTTTTATTCTTCAACTTCCATGCCAAGGCCGAAAAGAGAATCTCCACTGTAGCCTTTTTCACTTTTGTTGCTACCATCACTTCTCCGCTTTTAGGGTTTATCACTTGTCCTTCGTTTTGGCTAACTCATAGCTGGCATAAACTATTATGAACTCAAACCATTCAATTATGCTTTATGGCTGTTGCTTTTGCGCTATTAGAGTTTAGGCTAAGGGAACTGCATTTACTAGAATTGTTATTGCTGCCCCATGAATTACGACTATTACTACTACAAAATGCCTTACTATTGTGTATCCTCTTATTGGTATTATATTAGCTAAGGGTTTTAAAACTATTGCTACTACAGCAGATTCGAAGTTTCTTGTTTGGCAGCATCTGACTCAAAGAAATTCTCAAGATTATCACAAGATTTTCCAGAATTCGTTTGTTTGCTTTATCTTTATCCTTTGGAGTTTGTTGAAAACTGCACATTTTAGCTCCGCATCTGACTTTCACTCTATTTTTTAAAAGTTAAAATTTATGAAGAATTCCTTCCTAAGTCATAGATTGTTTGTTGCTTTACGCCATCCAATGGAGAAAATAATGCGAAGTTATTAGATTTTTGTCTTGCTGGCTTTGACGCAAACTGAAGGGAATATCCTTTAGGTAGCAATTCACTGATCACTCGCTGCTGTTCAGAAGTCATAAAGAACTCTATCGTACTGCTCAGCTATTTTCAATAAAGAAAAATCCAATCAAAAATCCAATTTTTTTTTTATAGCATTTTCAATGAATTTTATGAGCTAAAATACCTAGTTGCTGCTATTCATGCCATCCATATTCTATGATGTATTTGAAATTCTTTGTTTTGTTTTTGTTGCAAATATTTTCTGTTATTCTTCGATTCAAATCCTTGATATCCTTGGGAAACGATGAAATCTCCAATAAATTCACCTTTACTGTCTACTTCGAATTAGATAAGGGGAGTTCTTCGTGGAAAAAGTATTTTTTCAAATGGCTTAATAAAAAGTGACGCTTAGATAGATCGAATACAATCGTCAGGTAGTGGGGGGAAATTACAGAAATTCCACGCTGTGTCAATTTGTATTTGATAGATATAAATTTAAAATTAATTAATTATAGATCAGATTGACTTTCCATTTATAAACGCTTTCCCCTCCCTTTGTTTGTTCTTCCGGTGTAGTCTCTCCTCCCCAGCTTCACATATTGTGATTGATAAATTTATCTTAATATCAAACTCTTTTTTTGTTTTTTTTCCTCCCCTTCTTCTTCATCGGCTCATCCCACCTCAGAAATTAACTTTTTTTTATTGTTCTTTCACACTTTTATCTTTCAAATTCCCCCACTGAAACCCCTCTAATCTGATTTTAACTATTTTATTGCTTGATACGACGTGTCTAGAGAAAATACCAACCAAGGGTTAGTTTGTTTTGAAAGCATTTGGAATAATAGAATCCACAATATTTCAGGTGTCTTTGAGATCGCTTAGATTTCTTCTGAATTATTGAGCAAGAGTAAATCACAATTTAAGCAGTTGTTTGTGAGGAGCTTTGAAATGGCTTCATAACTGCCTGAAATATTTTCAAAAAAATATAACTAGATTTTTACTACTTTTCGTTCAACCCAGTGTCTTTGAGCTTGCAATCCCACAATTTGATTTATTAGATTGAATAGTTAATCGCTTTTCATTGGTGAATTTTTCTTCTTTTTCTTTTTTTTTGAATTTTTATTCAAACAATTCCGTTCCTTTTGAGCTTCTCATATAGACAGGAAAATCAAATAGAAATTTATGAAAAATAATCGTTGATCTTTGTTTTTCATCTTAATCTCTCTCTCAAAAGCACTTGTCTCTCACTAAGCCACTGTATTTCACAGCTCCATAAAGCATCCCTTTCCTCTTTAAATATCACAAAAGGGCATTTATACTTCTTTCTATTTTCAAAATAGTGAGAGCTTGCTTTTCTCGAACGATTTCTGCTACATGGAGTCAGGTTTTCAAATTAAGAAAAAAAAGAAAAATCTTCTTTGACGCAAGATAATTTTCTCTTTGAATAATTTAATTTTTCTTTGTTCGCCGCGATTTCTCCCTTAGTTTCTCTTTTCTCTGACGAAACAAGAGGAAATACGCTTTTTTTCTATGATTTTGAGTTTTAAAAATATTATCAAAAAAAAAAGAGTTTGTTTTCTGTCTCTGTTACTCTTGTTTTTCTTCATTTTCTTTTTTAAATGCATTTTCAATCTTCATCAGTATATTCTTTGGTGCTTTCCAAGCTATTTCCATTTATTTAGCATCTCAAAAATTCAAAAAAGAATCCAATTCAATTTTATCAACGATGCTAATGTTCTCTCCACTACAAGACAGGCTTTCTTTTATCAATCGCTTCATAGAATATGATCAACACAATTTAGTTTTCTCATAGAAAAATCCTATTCCACTACAAAATTCATCTTTTTATACGAGTATCAACAGATCTTTTCTATTATGCTTACTCATTATCTAAGGTGATTTCCTTGATATTTTCTCAATAGTTCTTCAGTTTTAAACGATAGATTCAAGAGAAAGAAAGAAGAAAAAATAAAATATCAAATTTCTTTTTAATATCCTGATTTTATTGATACTTCAAGGGAACTCAGTAGTTTCATGATCTGGATTTGAACATTTTACTGAGTTAATTAACTTGTCAGATTTGAGAATCTTTCGAAGATGCATTTGATATCCTTCTTTTAATGACTTAAACTAAACGAATGGGTTCCAAATCCATGTGAGCAATAATGCCTTTAGAAGCTCATTGCTCCTTTAACATCATTTCTTACTAATTTCCTTGGAAATTACTTATTGTATTAGTTTATTGCTACCTCAAAATGCCTATTTATCTCCAGCGTTCATGTTCTGACTCTCAACAAACAAAATTTTCAAAAAAAGACTTTGCTGCTTAACAATTTGAATTAAGTGAATGTTTATTTTTCAAAGCCAAAGTGCTTCCTTTAGATGGCTGAGTATTTTACTGAAGGAATTTACTTCTATCTATTTAACTTCTTGAGTTGGTGAGTTTTAAATTTTAGAATTTATTGTTCCTAATTATAACACCATATTTAAAAAAAAATGGAATAGTTAAAATGCAAAATCTTTCAACACATTGCTTTTATTACTTGTGCGTTCGTTAGGAGAGAATGACAGTTGGAATAAAAATACATAAGAGAAAAAGACAGGGGAAAACAAAGGAAGGCGAAATTTTGAAAATAAAAAAGGAAAATAATTAAAAAAATACAGGAAAAAAGAAAGCAAAAATCAAAATGAGCAGATAAGCACCTTAACAATAAGGCCTAAAGGGAACAGTTGCATAAAGCAGAAACTTCGCTCCAGTTGGAAAAAAGAAACCTTAAGAGCGTCCAGGTTTGACTGAAGATGAGATTGAAGAAATCAAAGAAGCCTTCAATCTGTTTGATACAGAAGGCTCAGGAAAAATTGATCCTCGTGAATTAAAGGCAGCAATGCAATCTCTTGGATTTGAGGCAAAGAATCCTACAATCTACCATATGATAGCTGATTTAGAGAATCAAGGAAGTGAGATTGAATTTGAGGATTTCTTAGATGCTATCACCTCAAAACTAGGCGATAAAGAATCTCGAGATGGAATCGCTAAGATCTTTGATTTATTTGATGACGATGGAACTCATTCAATTAATCTCAAGAATCTTGGAAGAGTCGCTAAAGAACTCGGAGAGACTATGTCCCAAGAGGAGCTTGCAGAAATGTTAGAGCGTGCATCATCAAATGGACGCGAGATAACTCCTGAAGATTTCTACAACATCATGGTCAAAAAAACTTTCTGAAAGGAGATATTTTATCAAATAAAAATCTTACTCTCTGCTTCTAATAATATTATAGAATATAATTAACACTCAAATAAGCAAAACCTATTCTAATTGTTGCTGCAATTTTATATTTTTTATTATCTGGAAATGTTGATGACAACAACAAAACAACATTTTACAAATAGAAAATTATTCTCTTCATAAAATCCCTGAAATTTCATCTTCAAAGAAATTAAGAATCATGAACAATTATAGCTTCTTTTATCTTCCTTAACAATGTGCAAGCAGCTAAAAGTATCATTGCAAATCGTAATCTATAATTAACTGCAAATAGAGTGAGAAGAAAATCTTCTCGTTTTTTGTTTTCGTTTATCCTAATTTGTTGCTTTCAAATGGGGGGAAATAATAAGTAAATAATAATGGCTAATAAAATTTCCCAAGGATTCTGCCTTTTAAGATTAATTGAAAGTGACTAATTTGTTGTTGAGAGCGTTTGTTTGAACAGAATGAAATGGGGTTTTATTTTGCACTTGGAGGGTTTCAATTAAGGAGGCGAGAAACAGAGAAGGTAGGAACAAAAAGTAACAAGAATAAAACAAAACAAATATTTTCGCTCTCTCTCTAAGCAACAACAGCAACTCCACAAGATAATATGAAGAACTCAAGTCACAGGAGCGCTTCAGAGAAGCTAGTTGCAGAGACTATAAAAAGCTCCTCTCTCAATGTTTCGCAGATTTAATCTTCAGAACCTCTCACAAGTAAGTTGCACAGAAGGGAAATTTCTGACTTTGTTGGTTTTTATCCTTAAAAATATTTGACTGCCTTCATTTTTAAATGACAAGCATCTTAATGAGTTGTTAAAATAATCAGTTGTTTCTTTGGAAGATTTTATGTTATTTTTTAGGATATATTTTTGACTTCTTATCATTTTTTTTAGTTCCCATAGGCACTTCTCAGAGTTCTCAATCTCAGATACGAAGAAGAAGAATGTCCTCGATCAACTCAGCTAGCCTTAAACAATCGGAATAAATATCTCAGAAGATTTTACCCTTTACAGAATTAGCTGACGGAAATCCTCCAAATCAAGAGGAATCTCACAGTTTTGAAGGATTGAGTTCTTCAGGATCACAAAGAAGCAATTCCTAAGGAAAGCCTGAAAGTGACAGTGTATCTTCTAAGGTAAATTCTAACTCTGTGACCTCGCGTTCAAGCAATAAAGCTTCAAGAGGATCAAATGGATCACTACATGAATCTTATCAAATCAGCACTAGCAGTGCAGGCAATAGTAGTAGAGTAACTAAGCTTGCTTCCAATGGGAGTAGCAACAGTAGCTTTGCAGTCGTTTCAACGAAGTCAATGAATGTAAATGAATACACTACAGCTATTTGCTCAAAGGAGGAAATCAAAGAATCTATTAATATCTATCGCTCAGGAAAACTCAGAGAAAGCCTAGTAAATAAATATCAATTGGAGTATTTAGTCATGCTATTGACTTGATTCAGACACATTTCTTGTTTAATATTGTCAGATTGCTGGAAGTTCACGACTTCCAGTCAAACTATTAGCAGAAGAAAGCAAGAATCAAAGTGAAGACAAGCCATCTCAGAAACAGCAGCAAGATTCCTAGAAATCAGTTCCAATAGTGAAGATTCCCTCAAGTGGGATTTCCCTTAAGCAGCGTAGAGGAAATACTCTAAGTCGAAGTGAAATTGAGGATTTTACATCTTAGTTCGCTGAAATATCCATCACACCAGTTGAAAAATCCTATCAAAATGTTCCACAGCTTTCAAATTCGCAAAATCATGAGCTAGAAGGTGGTATTTCATCATAGGAGGGACAAAAATCAAGTTACCCTGCAACCGCCCATGCTGTTTTCGCTGATTTTTCTTGTCAACGTAACATACTCCTAAAGAAATATCATTTGTTTTTCTTACTTTTTCTGTTCCCTTTTAGCAGAAGAAGAAATGGATTCTCATGCAGAAAAAGATAGAAAATCACAAGGAGAAGATGAAGAGTGGGAATAGCAAGCTGAAGAAGATGATTTTGCTGATTTATAAGTCAAGAAACAAGTTGATATGCTCAATAGCGATGATTCTGAAGAAGAATATAATAACGAATCACAATCTTCCGCATAAAAATAATAATCTAAACCCTGTATCTTTCAGCCAATTCTATCAGCTAAAACTGCTCCTGTTGGATCTGGAATTCCCTTTCAAACTCTCGTATCTTCTCCTTAGCAGGAATTAATTTCATAACTTCCATAATAGTATCTATCCTCTCAGGAATAAGCTGATTTCTTGCAGACAAAGAAAGCCTTTGGGAAAGGTACAACTAGTACTTTTGGTGCTTCTTTCTTCGATCCTTTGCAGATGCAGTCTCAGTAACAGCAAATCGGCTCATCTATGTCTTCGTTTGTATTTGAAAATCAACCAAATACGTTACCGTAGATCTTCCCTCCAATAATTGAAAGTTCATCTCCTGTTGGACTGCCATAAATGATGCCATTTTAGATTTCTCAAAGTGTCTCACCTTAATAATAATCCTAATAATAATAGTAGACTCTGCTGTTCTAAAGCATGCAACCGATGATGATGTCCACTCCATAAACCGCCAGCTAGAGTTCTTAGTAGTATTACCCTAACTCATCGCCCTAGCAAATGTGTTCCATTAGACCAAGAGGGCATCTGCAGATTTCTGCTAGTTCTTTATTTTCTTCGCATTCTAATTCCAGCTATTCCTTGCAGTCACAGTAATTTCAGCAGCAGCAACAGCAGCAGCAGTAATTTTAATTGCAACAATAACAGCAACAGTAGTTGTAGTTAGCAGCAAATAATTGTGGATATTCCCAAGCTTCTACGGCTGATTCTGATCTCATCAACACGTTTAGATCTTTTTCATCTCTCTCTGCACCTGATAAATAGGCAGAAATAGTTAAGTTTATATAACTCTAGCAGCTGCAGTAATAGCAACAACAACAGTAGCAGTAAATGTCCCCGTAACAATAGACTTTATCCTCAGGTTACCCAATAGGGTATTGCTAGCCCGATTCTGCGCCATTTTTCTAAAACTTTATCCCCGATTAGTATTTTGCTTCATAGCAACCATTTCAAAATTAGCTACAACAGCCATAGCATCCTCAGCTTTAAGGTGCGCAGTATTAGTAGCAATAGCTTCAGCTTCAGTCTTAATCATAGAAATTATTCCAATAATCATAATAATAATAATAATAAATGTACGTTCCTTCTGGAAATATTTCTTCTTCTCCTGCTGAAAATTTTTAAATTTAAAATAATAATCCTTCCAGTTTACTGGACACATCTGAGATGCTATCATAACCCTTTTCATAGTAATAACTAGCGAATTACAGGTCTCATCACATTAAATAGCTATCTTGCCTGCAATTCGATTAATCTTCTCCACACTAACCATAAACCTAACCATTATAAACTCAATAGTAATAGATTTAGTAATATTCGGCGATGGTTGCTGCAGCTGGTTTGCTCTTGAATTCAAGCAGCATGAATCTAGCAACAAATGAAAGTTAAAGCAGCAATAATAGCATCATCAACAACGGTCATATCTTAGGAAAGGGGAAGAAGAAGCTAGAAATTAAAGAAGAGACTGTCAAGTATGACATCGACTTGAATCGGCTAGAAATTGATGGAAGAACAACTGTCTATATCAAGAATATTCCTAATAAATATACTCTAAATTGCGTTCTTCAAACCATACAAAAGAATCATGCAGAATATTTCGATTTCTTCTACCTTCCTATTGATTTTCAAGTAACAAACACACAACCTTAAAACCTAGGCTCTTTTAAATAAGTCTTAATTTTTTGTTGTTGTTTATTTTTGAAAACTAAAGAATAAATGCAATGTTGGATACGCATTCATCAATTTCATCTCGCCTGCGCATATCAGAGACTTCTTCTTGGAATTCAATGGCAAAAAATGGAAAAAATTCAATTCAGATAAAGTAAAATTGGAAAATAATAAAACATTATTTAACTTTTAGTATCACAAAAATGTTAATCTACTTCATGAAACATTCACAATCTTACATAATTTTATTGGTATTTCTAGATTTGCAACCTCAAGTACGCGCGCATTTAAGGCAGAGTGCAATTGGAAGAACATTTCGAGAACTCCAGCGTTATGAATCAGCGAGTAAACAAGAATGAATTCTATCTTTTTAAACAATTTTTACATATTTTTTCTAATTTTTTTTGTTCTTTCCAGGAGAAAAAATTCAAGCCTGTGTTTCTCTCTATCAGTGACTTGATCTAGTCCTAAAAGCAAATGCAGCAATAAGAATAGCAATAGCAACCATAGTACTAATCATAATATCAATAGTAGTTTTTTCAACCCAAATCTAGCATCCCTTCTGCTTAAGATCGAGTGCAATATCGATAAAGTAGCTTTAGCAATCATTAAAATAGCCATAATAATACTACAAACCATGGTAGTAACAACACTAATAAGCAATATCATCATCACCATAATAACCATAATCCAAGCTTCAAGCAGCAACATCAACACCCGAAGTAAGAATACTACGTTCAAAGGGAACCTTAAAAATGAGGAGAATTTAAGGAACTTCCAGTCGAGTTCTATCCTATCCTTCTTCTAAATGCCAATCTTTTTAATGAAAATATCATCCATTCAGTCAGAGCAAGTCTGTTTCGCAAGCATTTTTGTGCTCAGGTTTTAATTAATTCCAACTCCTTTCTCTTGACTGCAGTTTCATTCCATAGTTTTTATGTTTACTGAACCTTCATGCATGTATCCTATTGTCAAAGTGGACTTATTTTTGACTTAAATCAGACCCAAAAAATCAAATAGTATTTTGAAAATATATTTTTACAATTAAAAGGCGTCTAAGTGCCAAGGAAAGAAACTAGTTAGGCTTTGCATCTGCATTAACTTTACTCACCTGCACTAATACAATGCATCAACATTCTTATTCTACTTATTCTAGGGAAAAAGAAGTAGGCGAATCGAAATTAAATCTTTCAAGATTTTTAGATACTTCTTCTTTTTTGTGTGTTGTTGCATTGATTAATGGGATAAAAAATATTATTTTGAGGTTTAAAGATAGAAAAATTGAAAGGGGAGCTTGATAAACACTGACGCACACACAAAACCATATAAATATGGGAAAAAAAGGAAAGCATGCCGCTAAGAATGAATAAACTCCATGCTCTTCAGTTGCTACAAGTTAACAGTTATATAACGTTTCTCCGATACTCAAAGAATCAGAAGAAGAGTAGCAGTAATATACAATCGAGTGTCGCTTTATCGAAGAAGATGGAGAATAAGGAGATCCTGTGAGCTTCAAAGCGACATAATTCTTGAAATTGCTTGGATACAACCTGACTGCAACGGATTTGATAGACTTTTTATTCTCTCGAGTTGCTGGATTCGATGAAACATAAGTCAAAATCAGTTAAAACGATGGCTAATACTTCTTGCTGCTTAATTACACAGATACAGTCACACCTATTTAGTTTTATCAAGGGTAGTTGCAAGTTTAGCTGAAAAGAGGTTTGTCAATCTACACAAGAGTGCACAACTTAGAGATAACCAACGAATCGATTCGCTTGAAAATTGAAGAAATGTTGAATGTGCAGAAACTCGAGAAGCAGCGGCCTCTAATGATCGAGGAAAAAAGTGAAAGTGAAGATGATTTGATCATAGATGTAGCTATTTTGTACAGTGACCCACTTATTGAGAAAAATCGAACTGAACAGCCATATCAGCAAGCAGTCAGCTACTAACATGAGATCATTTCCCTGAAAAAAGAACTGGAAGGCCTCTCCAAGCAGATCAAAATCAAAATAGCTGCCTTAACGATTGACAATCTTTAAACGATCTGCTTAGTGAACAAGCCGACGATTCTGCACATCATTTGCCATGGGTAGAAAGATTCCACAGGGAAATATTTACATTTTGAAACATAAGATTATTCCTTGCAGAAGGTGAACCCAGATGAGCTTAGAAAAATACTCTCGCCTTTGTAGGAACATCGCCCCAAAGTAAAAAATGACTAAAAAGTATTCTTTTTGGGCTTGTTTTAATTTATTTTTGGGATATCGTATCGTCCTGCACAGTTAGTATTTGTGAATGCCTGCAACTCTGAGATCGTCAGCGATGTGTTTAGAGAAGCTGGTGTGCCTTTCGTTGTGAGTGTAGCACAGGATTCCACAATATTGGACTCAGTTGCGCAAAATTTCAGTAAATACTTCTATAGGTACATTACATAATAGTCGATTGAAGATTTGTTCAAGAATGCTCAGGAAATCACAGATAAAGTGCTTGAAGATAGATTGTATTTCCCATGCTGTTGTAACCACGCGCATAAGCCGACTTGCAAGTGGATGTATTCTACAGAAGCATGTCCTCTTCACTCCGATCATGAGTTTAACTGCATATGTCCGCGATATAAATAGCAAATTCACTATTAAACTTGCAAAGAAGCTCAATAATTTCTTTAGAAATATTCCATCTGTAAACCTGCCTCTGAAAACCATCTCTTTACATGCTGCTGCTATTCGCAATAAGAACTTGCAGAGAATCATCTCATATTCCATTCGGAATGCTCCAAATTTAAACTAGATTTTGATAAATCGGATAATTTTTTCAAGTAACAAAAAATCACTTTTTGATGGAAAAATACATATTTTTGAAAATGTTTTTGCAACTCTGAATTTGTTAGAAAGCAGCTCTTCAAACAGAAAAAATTTGGTAAACTCATTGACCTTTCTGAATTCTCCTTTGACAAGTATGAAGTCACTCCGTTTGTGAGAAAGTTTGAAACTTTCTAAGTTCTCAAAGCTCTCAAGGAACCAACATAAAAATGCGCGGTCATCCTTGGTAATAATCGAGTAGGAAAGAGTTTGTTTGTAAATAAACTTATTGAATACTCCGAATAGCGTGGACTCTTCAAGGATTCTATTTATGCGGTTGATGTAATCAAGAATTTCGCAATTTCTGATTTTAAACTTTTTAATTTTTTTTTGTCTCCTGATCACTTTTAGATGAAAAACGCCTCCTTTACACGATAAATATGGGATTTACTCAAAAAAGGCTCAAAAGAAGATTTCTTGGAAAGTATCATAGATAAAGATTCCTTTTTGTATTTGCGAGACTGCGATAAAATTGTGGATGTAGATAAAAACAGCTTTATTTCGCTGCTGATCGAGTTGACTCGGCACACTAAGCGACTGAAAATTATCTTGACAACTTCGAAAAACTTTCAATCACCTTTCTATTAGTTCCATCTCAGAGAGTACATGGATTACGACACGAGAGTCTTTCTAAAAAGCCTCCTCGAAAAAGAAAAAATCAGTTAAACTTCCAAAAGAGCACTCTTGGATGTGTTTATCTCAAATGTTAAAGTCCCTCGCACTCCGTACAACATCCAGTCCTTTGTAAAGTACCATGATTTCAGAGAAGTTGAACTCAGAGAAGATATTCAACTGAACGAGATACAAAAAGATAACGAGAATTTCCGAATCCTGTGTATTCTCTCGTTTTTTAAATCAGGACTGAGTGAAGTAGACTTCAAGAAACTCTCTGCTGGGCAGCTGATCTCCAGTGGATGGCTAGAGCGATTGAGATACATCATAACTCTGCTTGAGAAAAACTAAGTCTAAAAATAGATTTACTCCTAAAAAATACACTAATAATAGATCTAGCAAAATACCGTGCAAAATAGTTCAACCCAAGTAAAGTACTTTTCTGATTTAAATAATATTATTCAAGGTTAGAGCTTCATACTGAGTAAGCATCGCTTGCGGATAACTAGCATTGGATTGAGGGAAGCGTTGAGAGAATGTGCATCTTAAAACTACGAAGCCTAAATCAGTAGTCTTTATTTGTTCGCTTCTGTTGTGTAGACTCAAGAAACCATGACGGAATGGAAAACACTCAAGATAATTGATTTTTCACTGTATTCCCCAAATAAAGAAGTCTTCTAAGATATTGTGCCAAAACCAGATATTCCCATTCCATAACAAATAGTAATAGCACTCTCGCTAATTTGTCAATTCTTTTTCTTTTTTTCAAGGAAAAATAATTTTTTGCTAATTTCTAAATTTAAAGGACTTTCAAATCAAGAATTACGAGACTTTCTTTGTTGTCGGATCGATTCTAGATAAGTCTCAGTTGATTAACGAGAATCTAACACCGGAGCAGATTGATTCCATCGTTGAGATATTCCTCTCGTTTTATTTCAATCTCATCTCAATTTTGAAGGTGGCAATTATTAAGAATCATCTACTGAAGCCAATCATCTACTGGGGCATTCCTTTCTTCTAGAAATACCTCCAGCTTTCAGAAGAAATGAAATTGCTTCGAGTTGCATAGATCAAAAAGGCTGAAATATACCTCCATTTGCTGCTTTTCGATGTAGAAATCAATGAAAAGAGCACATGCTTTTAATACAAACAAAACCTAGAGACTATCGAGTTTCTCATCAATAAAATCAAAGGAACGGATTTTCAAAAAGTGTAACATGATTTTTATTTTTATTTTTTTAATAAATTCTTATCAAAAACATAAAAGGATAGAATCTTAACTACATCAAGCCAAAGCATACTTATATCTGCTGAAAAACTAAAAAGAAACGATTGAGAACAAAATGAAAGAAGTAGACACCAATAATGACCTTCTGAATTCTGAGAGATTGAAGGACCAAGAAATAATCTTAAAAGCCCTTGAAATGTCTAACCAGTGCATCTCAAACGAGAACAATCCACATTCAGAGAATTATGTCTATCCTGAACTGAACGTTACGATCCGCTAAAAGAATGAAATGTTTAGGATCGAAACGAAATTAGCTTTCGATTCTGCGAATATCACTAACGAAGATAAAATCGCCATCCAATAACTCCAGAAAAAAATCCCTTCCACGAAATACTACAAAAACATCAACATCATCTATGACACTATTTTCAACTAAATTCTGCTGCAAATCTACAAAAACAAAGTCAAAGAAGGTTTCACTGATTCATTTTATTCTCTCGCGAACTTGGTCCAATAAAAGTTTTCATAGCTAAAAGACGAGGAGGTAACATTTTTCAAAAATTATCCAAATGATGAGTGAAAAGTTATTAATAGTTTCCTCTTTTAGCATTTTGTTTATTTCTGATTTTTTACCTGAACAAAGAATGTCTACGGCTTGAACAAAATCAATCAGTATAAGATGCTCGTTGCAAATTACAAAGAGGAGTGCTAAGATGGGTTAATTTACATTATGCATAGTCAGCCAATATTGGACTTTATTGTGACTTCAAATAGTCTCTGCAGCACCTCCAGCAGCGGCATCAAGAAAGACGAATTCAGATATTTAAATTAGCCTTAGTACAACTCTTGGAATTACAATGAAATTCTCCGCACTTAAGTGTTTCAAAAATCAAGAAAAGCTATTAAATACAGTTTTTTACAATTTACAAGAAAAAATTATGGAATCGCGACCTGCTCTGGATGCTAGATTCTCTCAATCAACTCCAACTTCGAGGAAGATACCCAACTGAAGAATTTTTAATTCGAAGGGAGTCAAATGATGGAAGTTGATATTTATGAAGGTGAGCAGCGAAAAATCTAAGAAAAAATGCAGTAAATGCACAGGGTAAAAATTCTTTTCCTAAACGTAAACAATTCCTTGTCACTGAAGGAAGCACTCTGCGAATCGTTCTTAATCGGGCAGCCACAGCCAGTGATTTTTTATTTCCCCTTCAAGAGAAATTGCAGTGCGTTTGATAAGGTGCTAATCTGTTAGAAGTTTCAGCTAGAATTCCTGAAGCACTATCTGAATAAGAACAACTCAATCGAAGAAAGCTTTAACAAAGCAAAGGAGTCCCTGAAATAATTTATTCTGAAAAAATGTGACTTAAAAAAGGAAAAAAATGTCTCCTTTGAGATGATGTTCGGAGAAGTGCCTAGTATTTATTCATAATTCTAAATTGTTGACATTCATTCTAGCGCAGAATTAGTCTAATAATCAGGAGCACAAGTATTATCCCAGCAATAAAAAGATGAAATCGAGATCGGTTCATTTTTATTGAAATAATAGCATCCACTTTCAGTCGAGATAACTCCCTTGATCAACCATTCTAATTTACTTAACCACATTGATATCGACATGCTCATAACGAAGGTTAATGATTTCTTCAAGCTCAAGTAGTTTTTCAATGATCCTTATGTGAAATTTGTGAATTTATACGGCACACCAAACACATCCAAAGTTGGTAAATTAACCCTTGCGCTGTCGTTTGGGATAAAATTGCTTGAAAGAAATTTATAATTCAATGGTGGAATTCACTTTGTGCAGAACAAGCACAACAGTTTGCATGCAATTTAGAGCAATTTAACCAAGGGGAATAATAATATCAACAGCAAAATGGCTTCTTCCTTGCAGTTGAGTCAATCACTGAGTTTAAGCAGCTAAGTGAATAATCTTTCTCACAGTCAATCAGCGAATTATTAACTCAACAGCACTAATGCACAGCTTAGTTTCAGCTTGAATAGCTTTTCGCACAATGAAAGTTCAGTAAATTCCTCTCAATAATCTACAATGCACAAGACTTTACGATAAACTCTTGAGAACCTGCAGCCATAGCTGTTCAAATACAAGAACAATTATAGAGATGGGTTGGTGCTAATAATCTTACAAGGCTTTGATGGTTTCCCTCCAAAGTAGTTTTTGGAATTCCTGATCGATAGGAAATTGTTTCCGAATTATCGATTTTTGAATATCTCGAGTAGAAAATTCCCTCTTAAAGACAACAGTTAATCGCATTCAATCAAGAATCACGAGGTCGTTCACTACAACAAAGTTCTCACTAGGATTATAAGAGATATTGACAAAATAGATGACAACAGCCCGCATGCGCATAGAAAACAAGACAAATTGGTAACTGCACCCTCATCTTCCTCTAATCTTTCGTCAAATAAAAAAGCAAACAAGCGATCATTTCAAGGGAATTCAACTAATCCTAATCAAAATACCAATAGCATTAACAATAATAATCTAACAAATCTATTGAATTCCTCAACCTAACCTTTGTGCAGTGTGACGTTGGACACCATCAAGCCACCTAAAACACCTATACAATAAAAAATACAACATTACTTTCCAAAAACAACTCTTTTAATGGCATACCTTCATTCACCTTCTCGCAACAATAACAATAGTATCAGTGGTAGAGCTACAAAGTCGTTTAGCAGTGGAAGTGATCACTCGTAATTGTTGACGTAGACTTGTTCTCTGAATCTTCCAGAGGCTGAAAGTGGGTTATTACTGAAATAATTTTAATCCGAAGGTATCAAAGATAAGAATTCCTTCTTCGAAGAGATTGAGAAAAACATCACGCCTATCGATAATATCAACATTAATGAGACATATTTATAGAATTTCCCTTCTGATAGCCTTGATCACGAGTAGTCTGGAGATTAGGGGAATATTAATTTTATGAATCCGAATGACATTATTGAAGAGATGAAAGATGAAACTCCTTTTGAAACAGAAGATAATAGTAGTTTTCAACGACCTCTGAAAAACTAAAAGGGTGAATAGGACCAAAATATCCGAGGTATTAACCAGGATGAGGGAACTCAAGAATGGGAGTAGTAGAATTCGAAAGTTAAAAAAACGCAGTTTAAACAAAAAAAGAGTAAATGTCATTTTAAAAGCATCCTAAATCGTGAGATAGAAAACGAGAAAGTTGTAGATGAAGAAATAATTGATTAAAACAGCCCTTTTAGGGTCACAAAAAGTGGTAGTGACATCAGCTAATCTGCAAATTCAAGTTTCCATAATTCGGTGAAAAATGGAAAACCCAAATACTCTTCGAGTTCTAGCTCCTAGCAGACAAGCAAAGAGGAATCTTTCGATGAAGAGATAGAAAATGAAATACTCTAAGGAGAAGAATTTCCTATGGAAGAGTAGCATTCAAGCGATTCAGTTGAGTTGTGAGATAAGTTTTGTTTTCTTAAAATTTTCAAGTAGTTTTTAGGTTATGTATTTTAGTAAACATGAGAATAATAAAGTGGGATTGTGATAAGATTTATGTAGAAATGTTGATAGATAAATAGAAGAATAAAAAGGAGCAAATAAATGTAGAATGTAGAAATGACTTTGAAGTTGTAAATTTTTGAGACACTAAAAAGTATGTCATGCTGATGCAGAATCAAGAAAATAAGAATAGAAGCAGGGCAGTCACTATTGAAACAATGTTTACAGATTACTTTTTACTTTTCTCTATCACCTCCCTCAAAATTTATTAGTTTCATCTGCTAAAAGTAGGGAGTTAGGATTATATGTGAATTCAGGAAAATCTGCAATAGGTTTCTTGTTATTTTTAGGTGACTCAACAATGGATCTTTCTCTGAACGCTCTGCCTGGTTTCTTGGAGATGTATCCTTTTAACGGAGGTTCTAGCTGTTTATTGAAAATTTGGTCCCAGTTTATTTTTTCAAAGAACGGATGGTCTTTTAATTCAGCATAGTTTTAGCTTCCTAGTCTCTTACTCCCGACACTGTGTAGAAGCTTTTTGATAATATCAACTGCTTGGGCAGAAAAAAATGGAGGATACACTGGTTTATTCAGTGCAATTTCCCTCATTAGGTTTTTCTATCCACCTGCACCAAAAGGTGGTTTTCCTGATAAGAGTTCGAAAAGAAGGATCCCAAGTGTCCAAAGATCAATGTTCTTGTCATATGGCTGTTATAACACTATCTCAGGTGCTAGATACTGAGGTGTTCCTAGGAAGGCATTTTCTTTGTCTTCTTTATTAACAAATTATTTGGCTAACCCAAAGTCAGATAATTTAATATGGCAATCCTCACCGATCAAGATATTTTCTGGCTTTAAATCTCTGTACATTGTGTTCTGTTCTTCGTGCAGATACTAAAGCCCAAGAATCACCTATTGGAATTATCAAATAAAAAGGAGTTTTGTAAGGTTCTCAATACAGGCAAAAATCTGCGCATTTTTTTAGTTTTTATTTCTAGAAATTTTTGGATTCTCTCTCATGGTAAACATCTTCCTTTTTTCTTTTTCCATGGTTGAAAAAATGTGCTTTATGCTTCCCCTTCATATTAAATGTGGTTCTAATCTAAAAACATAATTATTGCTTTCATCTTTTGTTTACTTCAGCAAAAACGAACCGAGCTGTATTTTCATCTAATCGTTTGACTTTCTGCAGCACTGAGAAGAGATCACCATTCGCCATGTATTCCATGATAATGTAGAGTTTTCCTTCTGTCTGGAATGACTGCCCAAGCTTTACAATAAATGGATGTCTACTCTTTTTTAATATTTTCTGCTCAAGCAAAGTTGCTTCGACCATCTTACGATTGTTAGAGACTTTTTCCTTTTTCACGACCTTCATGGCAAACAACTTTCCATCTTTTTTCTTCTTCACAAGTGACACTTCACCATACGCACCTTTCCCTAGGTTAGCTAACTTTTAATAATCATCGAAAGGATGTTTTTCTTAGTGGTTCTTATGACCTGATCCTGACGATTTTATCGAACTAAAATGGGATGTTTTATTCCCTGCTCCATTTTCATTGGGAGCACCATTCACGAGATTAGATTTAGTGTTCTCCTTATTTTTTTACAAAAGCTGCATATTTTGTTTACTTAGTACTGAACTGGAAGGTGCAGTGGAGTTTTCACCAAAGCCACAGCAATTCTTGTTTCCCATATCCCCTAAGCAATTTATCTTGGCAAAGATAATTAACTTTTGATTTCCTCTCTTTAGGAAATTAACTCGAGTAAGAGGAATTAATTAATCGATGTCGAGATAGGTCTAGAAAAGAATAATAGCAAAGCTCAATTTAGTTTGTGGAGAGAAAAGAAAACTAACGAAGAACCATATCCAAAATTTAATTATTCTTACAAAGGAATATCCTTTTTTGACTTGCATTACAGCTAACAAAAATCGAGAGAAAAAAATACTTAAATGATTTGACTATGTGATATTTCAAGTAATTGCAAGTAGAATCAAGACAAAAAAGCTGATTAGATTCATTAGAATCATATGAAACTAGTAGATATTTTTGTATCTTTAAACAAATCAATAAAACACTTATTTCATTTTGTAACAACTTTGAAATAACATAAGAATGCAATTAATGCATTACATAATAGGTTTTATTTCTTATTTCTCATGTGAATTTGTTCTTTTGATTATTTTGATTTCAGGCTCAGGGGATTTTCATAAAGAACCCTAATTATTTTTTCAAAAAGTAAAGACATTTAAAGTTGTTAAAGCATGTAATGGTTGCTTTCTTTTGTCAGACATTCCAAGGTAAGCCTCGATACTCTATTAACTTCTGTATCTATCACAGAAACAATTATTAAATTACCCTTCAATTGTGATGAACACATCATCTTCTAAAGTTTAAATCCGCCCACTTCCATAAACCATCAATTCTTCGATTCTAACTTTAACAAGATACTTATTGAATAGAAGATTATT
>Ga0302271_10000334_pt1 | contig 45181 bp, 24 predicted proteins | sample III_Bog_N1_1_FD_198767 | JGI IMG/M metagenome (GOLD analysis project Ga0302271, IMG submission 198767) | Peat permafrost microbial communities from Stordalen Mire near Abisko, Sweden - III_Bog_N1_1 | ecosystem: Environmental > Terrestrial > Soil > Wetlands > Peat | place: Sweden: Abisko...
TTCAAGTAAAAAATACCAAAAAATTCATTTATTTTTGCATTTTTTATATACCTTCCATCCGCGCGAAAACACGATACTTAACAGCAAGCACACCATCTGTCCATTCATGGGATATTTCATCATTAAACCCATAGAGAAATTTCATAGGTATGGACTTAGGATTGATGATGGTAATGAGTGTTTTGTTCTCATTCATCTGCTTTCTCTCGCAAAGTTTAGTTAACGCCTTCTGCAGTATTCTCATAGCAGATGTCTTACCTGTTTATGGAATAATCGTGAAAAAAATAAGTTCGTTTCTGGAATTTTATGCTTTAATCTTCTAATCTTTTACCTGAGAACGGCAATCCAACGACCATAAGACCATGTCTAACTAATATCATTTCATAAAGTTAAATGATTTTCTCAACAAAATATGGCACTTTCAGCAGATTTTCCTCTTAAATCGCTTCATCAATGCAATCATACATATTCGAATAGTCAATATCTGGGAGCAACACACCTGGAAAAAGATCCTTCGTGATACCTTTGAAAAGTGGGAGATCAAATGCAAGAAATTTCGCTAAGTTAACATCAGAAATAGCTCTAAGCATGAGCACACTTTCATTCTCTGTGACATACTTTCTTTTTAAATTTCCAGCTGCTGTTAGCACTGACTTCACAGCTCTCATACCATAGTCGTAATGATCTTAAGATGATAATTACTCTGAACACAATTTATACGTGGTGACAATTTTCCTTGCTAAATTTCTGGCATCTGAAAAACCAAAGGAATACAACACTATTTCAGCAATCAACGCATAATCGGGAACCATCATAGCCACTGCTCTAAACAGAGCCTTCAAATTATCAGGTAATTCAGATCTTCCAGCGTAACCAGGGTTCATAGTGATAAATACATTGCAAGTGGGCTTCAAAGGGATTAAACTATCTTCAAATGTGAATTTTGTAACACCTTTTGCTCTAGCTAATTGAATCGTGAGAATCTGTTATGCAACGACAGATAGCACTTCCAAATCGATTCTATTAAATTCATCGAAACAACTCCAAGCACCACTACTCGCTAAACCCTTGAAGAACTTTCCCATAGCTTTGTAATCAAGCCCATCACTGCAATTAAATACTACACATTGTCGTGCTAATGCCTTTGCTAGATCCTTTACTGTTTCTGTTTTGCCAGTACCTTGAGAAAAAGGGAAGGAAAAAAGGAAAATGAGTTGAATTAGAATCGATCATTAATTTGGTTATGTATTTGTATCTCTCTTACCAGCTGGCCCTTCTGGTGCTCCACCGTAATTCAGATGTACAGCTCCACATAGAGTCCTGTAGCATCTATCTGTCAATGGGGTGATGACTAATCTAGGAGAATTACCCAAATACTCATAATTATACTGCACAATAGCATTGATTATCTTCACGACTGTATTAGATTCCTCCCAGTGGTGGGAGGGTAAGTATGTTTACAAAAAATGCACAGAAGATTAGTTTAAAAAAAAAGAAGAATTGAAGTTGAGAAGACTTTTATATTTTGGGTTTTCAACTAATGCTTGATTTGCAAATGTACAGACAAAAATAATGATACGAAGAAGTCTAATTGAAAACAGTATTTAAAATCATTTTTAAGATTTGTTATTCTCCTTCTTTGGCTCTTTAGCTGGAGTACCATTGGCGATACTTTCCTTAATCGGGGAGCTAGTCTCATCCTCAAAACCATCTTCTTCATACTCATTTTCCTCTGCTGGCTTGAAAACCTATGGCTTTGCTGATATTTTAGTTTGATTTGATTTTCCATGATTATGAGAACCATCCCAAGCCAAAGAAGAATTATTAGAATTGCTAGTTTTACTTTGATTTGCGTTAAAAGTACCTTTTTTCAAAGCTCCTTTCCCGAATTGCATTCTAAATAAATTATCTTATTAGTCAGAGCTATTACCTCCATTTGGACTTGCAACAGTGGAGATTGCTTTAGTCTCTGTGATTTTAGTAGATTTAATTGGTTCTTGCTTGATTTATTGATTGTTATTATTTTCTGGTATTTTTGTTGTTGCTTTAAAAGGTGCCATTACTTTTAGTTATGGGTTTATTTTTCCATTTTCATTTTCAATTCTCTTTTGACGATTGCTGGTATTATTATCTTAATTATATTTTTAACTATCCCCTACACCTGAAAATGACCTTGCTTTTCTATTTTCAATCTTTAAAGAAGTCAACAATGGCTGCTATTTTAATCCATTCTTTAATCCTAAATTGCTTAGTTATTTATTATTGTCTTCTTTTTAAGTTTTTTCCTATTTTCTATCTATATTTTCTGTTTTAATCACTAAATCTGCTTTTATATTGTTATTTTCTGTTTTAGTTTTATTAGAATTATTATTGTTATCACTATTAATGTCCTTATCCTTTTTATTATCTTCATTATTGCCATTATTCTCTCTTGAATTAGTTGTCTTGGTAATTTACTAATCACTCTCTGCTAACTTAGTGACTCTATGATTATTGATAAAATTGGTATTTCTTTATTATCTTTTACTCTAATCTTTCTCACAACTTCTAGTCCTAATCGATTTATCAATAATACTTTATCGTGGCGTTGTAGCTTATCGAGTAGTACTAATAATATTCTAAGGGGACAGAATTTAAGATTGATCAACTTCTTGTTTTGCAGAGCTAGGAGGGATGCTCGTAGTTCTCAATGAACTCTAAGGGTTTGCTTACGAATAAAAGGAGTTTTTACGGGAGAATTACATCGAACGATTAGCTACATCTTCAGCTCTTTTAGATTAGTTGTAAATAGTATCCACAAAATCAAGTTAATATCAATGTAACTCTTGTTATTCTTTCCAAATTACTTAAGTTTAACTTGATTGAGACTGTAATCGATAACTTCAAAGCGTTATATTCGTTTCTTGCATTCCTTCATGTGCTGATAATCCTAAGCGAACTTTCTTGGATCTAATGTAGATTCGCTAAAGGAATAACGAAGACAACATAAAATCAATTATTTTCTCAGAAATGAGATACAATAGCAAACAAATAAGGTTTTTAAGTCTGCATGATTCGTCAAGTAAGAGAATATGTGTTGATATGTACGCTGATAATATTTTGGTTGAGAGCAGATTGTTCTCTCTGATAATGTCCTGCGCTTGCTGAGGATTTGGTCTTCGCACAGGGGAAATTGTAGATGACTAAATTGTTGTCTGTTAAATAATTTGAATTGTTAGAAAAGATAGGAATAAAAGGGGGGGAAATAGTTCAATCCTCCGGTTTTAACTCCTATGTGAACACATGAAAGCTAAAACAGGACATAAATTCTATCTTATTATCTCTATAAACATCAATCTGATCATTTACCGACTGCTGAATGTTGCTAATATTTGGGATTTCCTTGCTGTGACTGCTGATTTGTATTATCTTCCGTAGGATCTTATTATTGTTACTTGCTATTTCAGTCTATTTAACAGTTTCGTAGAATTTGTTTGCATGCTACCTTTGAGCATTATGCGCTTTAATATTCTCAACATGTTGATGGTTGTAATACATATTACTACTGTTGCTACGGATTGTCTGCAATCTCTTCTTGTGAAAGTCATATTCCCTTTTTATGAAAAGCAAATCACAACAAAATATGAGAAACTTAGAGTAAGGTAGCATCACAATGAGTAGAAATTTTCAAAATAGTTGAGTATTTGTTGTTGTTGTTACTGATTTCTAAGAAAGATGGCTGTAGAACCAAGGTAATCATAACGAGAAGTTACTTTCATCTAGGGGATTGATTCTTCAGGTAATATTTTTTATTTTTCGTAATATGAATTCAAAGTAAATTAATTAGCTTATTTTATGTGTATATGTGGAGATAACTCCCAGTTTAACCAATAACCAATAGTTCTTGAATTATGAAATAAAGAAATTTATCATTGGTTTCTTATGGGAAAAGAAAATTAATTAAGATAAAAGGGTTAGGAATCAAAAAATAATCAAAAAATAAAGAAAATATGTCACATTCATTCAGAAGATCAAGGAAATTGAAACAAAATTAGAATTTTTTTGTATTATTTTTGGGTTTAAATTTTAAAATATTAAAAATAAAACATTTTTGTAGATGAATAGATATTCACAAAAATTTAATAATAATTTTTGTCAAAAAAACAGATATTTATCTTGTTATCCATAAAATGAATAGGAATTGATATTTATTGTTTGGATAAGAAATGAATGAAGATATTTGTTATTTTATTTGTAATTATTTGCTTCAAATTGATATTTTTAAGTTTTGCCATGGTAACTCAATGAAAGTATGATATTTCTGACAAAAATTAGAGCCCAATCAAATAAACCATCTCCCTCCAATCTCCCCAATCAAATTTTCCATGTTAAATTCAATACAATTAATTACATCTTCCTTATTACCCGTTTGATTGATTAATTCCCCAGATTTATTAGAAATTTATTATCAAAAACATTCAAATTATCTTAACAAAAACACTCCAAAAGATATCATTCCCTTAACAAACAACAAATCTCAGAAATTATCTATGGAGAACTACCCCTTTAACACACCTAGAAAACCAACATTGCACTTAGAAATCGAAGAACCATATCCAGATTAAAGATCTTAAGATTATCAACGAAATCTTCTTTTATTTGGATCGCCTATTTCCCCTGAAGAAGTTCTTAGGATATCAAATGATAATAACAGATAACCACAGTAGCTTCATCATCCACTGCATCAACATAACAATAGAGATATTAGAGTTTAGAATACTAATGAATATGCTGCTGCTAGTTTACTTTATGACAGATTCGTTCCAAGGATAACCGATCCAAATTAGATCCCATTTATTAATCTTGTAAATTAGAATCATGAGGATAAAGTACTACATTTCAGCAGGAATCTAGCTGATTAGAGAAACAACAAGGGTGTGCCACAACAAGATTAAGAATGGTTAGAAAGGAAGGAAATGCTATTTTATTAGTAGTAGCATTTTAAAGATCAAAAGAGATTACAACCAAACGCGAAACATCATCCATAAATCTCACTTTAGTCTTCCGAACTGATCAACAAAAAGGCACTAAATATTGTTGACATCAATGATTCTGGAGTGCTTTCCATTGGAGTCTACTAAACGATTCTCCTCTACAACCTCTAAACTAAATAGTATTTGAGAGAAACTAAACAATTTTGTTGGATTTTTCTTTTATTTATTCTCACTGAAACCTTTTCGTTTGCTAAAATCAACAGTTCACAACGTTTAAGTGTCTGTCCTATTGAGACTTGGTAGTTAAACTACGTGAGTGCCTTAAGCTGGTGTCCAGGTAAACAAAATGTACTTGGTGTAGGTGACAATTAAGGAATCCTTAGCATCTGGGATGCAGTCAAAGAGGAAGCTATCTAAGATTGTTTTCAATGTTTGAGCAGAAGGATCAACGTATTGTCTTGGAATACACCTAATTTACTTACAGCCACTGATTCTTTAGGAATTGTAAGATGATTTAGCTATTTCACCAACCTTTTTCAGGCAACTTTTGTTTCCTTATTTAGATTTACAATATGGACATACGAGGAAGAGGGCTAATTGCATAGTAATTTTCTTCCCCTAACAAGGAAGCAATTCGTTCTTTTAAATGGAATCAATAAAACACATCTTTGGTAGGTTGTTTTAAGGGATAAGTTGCCATCTGGAATGTATTCAAAGACTAAACACCTGTGAGAACGATCAAATGCGTAAGACTAAAAGTTCAAATTTGTTAGAAACTTGAAAACTCAATGTTTTTTACCTAAAACAGAGCAATAGCTCAAAAGTGAACTCCGTAACTTGGAGCGGTCTTAAAAAGGAGCATTTCCTGACAGGAGGGGACAGCAAAGATGCTTCTTTGAAGCTTTGGGATAGTGTCTCAGGGCGGAATCTCGATAGTTTTGTTTAACCTTCCAAATCTTCCTAATCATAACAACCAGACAATTTTGAAATTCTGCATGTATTTGCATCACACAACAACTTCCCAGGATATTACGCCGCAACTTCGAACTCAGCCAACAACGAATTCACGATTTGGCAAGAATAAGCGAACATGAAACTCAAAAAGAAATACAGTCTACAGAACAGCAGAACTCCACTGATTTATGGAAATATTTCCACTACAAAGGAATCAATTCTGACAGCTTCAAATGATGGGTTTATTAAAGTATGGGATTGTTTTGAATTGGGGAGATCAAATTCTTTAATTTAGAAGACTAAGAGTCTCCTTGATGAAGGCACTTCTTGTGTGCGATGAATGAAGAAATTTATAACTTTGCAAAGAGGAGCAAATCACTTCATAATTACACAGGAACATCCTATCATATTTACATGGGGAATACATTGAAATTTACTGTTAATCTTTGCACTTTTACCCAGGAAGATAATTAATGAACTATACACAGCATATAATATTAATCTCGCCCTGTGGTGATTTGAATTTTAGATTTGTTGTGTATTTGATTTTTGTTTTTGTTTTCAATTGAAGTTTTTAAGTTTGATTTTGAATTTAAATTTGATTTTTTTTCTCTCTCTTTTTTCTTTTGAATCTTTTTCTTTTCAAATTGCTTTCATTAATAGCAACATCTTTCTCAGTTCTTTCTTCTTTCTTATATCTTTCTTCTTTCTTCTTTCTCTCATTAAGTTTTTTTCTAAGGCTAATCTTAGATTAGCCATTAGAAGCAAGTACTAGCCATCTTCATCCTCCATCGCCTTCCTCAAGTCATCCATTCAGTTGCATTATTTTTATTAGCAGAGTTTCAATCAGTAGTCAGTAGTCAATTTCAGAGTAGTTGATTGTTAAGATATTCATTCAGAGAGATCGATAGTACCAGAGTCAAGCTGTCCTTCCTTAGATTGAAGGGAGTAGCTTCTTGAGGAGCGCAGTAATAGATCTATTCCCTCATTTCGAGAATGCGCATGAGGGAGGATCAATTTAACGAGATAATCAGGTTAATTTTTTCAAATAAGTGTAGCCTGTATTGCATGAGTGTTGTAAATCCGGTAAATCCTTAAAAACTATGCTCATATTCGTGCGTGTTAATAAATAGGTGAAATCATTTTTTTGGTGTGTTATTTTTTTGGTCGGAGGGGATAATGGAATATGAAGCTGAAAAACTAACTTAGAAGGTTAAAAAACTCAAGATGGCTTTATAAAAAACTAACTCAATGCAAACTGCTCAACTTACAAGCCCATTTGTTCTCTCTCTATCTAGCTGGTTCTTACTTAGTTTCTATTTTCTTGAGATTTTACAAGTAATTAAATCGATTCAGGGAGGGGGGAGAGTATCCAAGTGAAAGATTGGAATTAAATATGAAGAATTTATGTATGGATTTATCATTAAGTTAAAAAAATATTTGATATGATTGTTTGAAAGTTAAAAAATTAAAAGGGACTGGGGAGAAGAAAGAAAAATCTTTTGTTTTAACTTATTGCCTTCAAATATTCAAACATTGCAAGAGAGGGGTGGGGGGGGAGGGGTGGGGGGGGATAATTGGATAATTGAATACAAATTCAAATATGAACCTGCAAAGAAAAGAGATGAATTCTATTGTATTTTTTGATAGTAAATTTATTCGCAAAAGTCAAGGAATATACTTTTAGCGCATTTTAAAAATACTTCCTCCATTTAATCTTACTTTACTTGCATTTCCAAATTTTCTAAAAATTTCATTGAATTTTATGTGATTTATGTCCATTGATATTTTTGAAAAAAAATTAAAAATCTCATTGATTTTTGAATAGGTTTAATTGAAATTCCGTTAGACATCATAAAATGAATAGCTCACTCCCCTTAAGATTCTCTTGTATTTCTTTGATTTTAACAGCATTGTTTTTTCATATTATTTGATTTAATTTGCTTGCTGAAAACACAGTAAAAAAGATATTGCTTTTTCTTTGAAAAAATCTTAAAAAAATTGTTAATTGTATTCCATAAGAAAACACAAATTAGTTAAATAATCAAACAAAAAACAGAAAAACAGTTGCTCCAAAAAAGAAAAAAAAAATTAATTAACAAGAAAGGGATTCATTGGGAATATACCTTAGAATGTGATTCCTGCAGCCATTTATTTTTTAAAGGAAAGAATAATTTTTGTTATCGAATTTATAAAAAGTGATGATGGTATGCTTTAGTGCTTGTTCCTGACAGTTCATTGCACATTCATAAAGCTTAAATACCATCTTCATAATATAGTACAATATGATATTTTTATCATGTATTATTGCCCTTACCCTATTGGCAAAGGATTTTGAAGGAAGTCAACCTTATAAAAATACGTTTTCACTATTGCCAAACACAACGCCATGACAAGATGATATGATTGATTCCATTGTAAAGTATTAATATATACAAGAAAGATATTAAGAAAGAAGAAAGATATTAAGAAAGAAGAAAGATATTAAGAAAGAATGAAAGAAAGAGAGAAAAGAGAAAGAACTTGAAAAAAATTTCAAAAAAAAAACCAAAAAAAAAAACAAAGATAAAGATTTTAAAATAAACAAATAAAAATAAAAATAATCTTTATCTTTAAAAAATTTTGAAAACAAATCCAAACAGTAGATGAAGTTGACTTTTTTTTTTCTGTAACATTTTAGGATTTTCAAACTCTGTGTGGAACTTTTTTACTCTTAAAAAATGGAAAAAATTTTTAGAAAATTTAATAGAAGTTTGCTAAAAAAAATGGGTAAATAATAGGTAATTGTTAAAAAAAATTGTATTTTTTTTCTTCAGAAAATATCAAATTATCCCACAAAAAAATATGATTATTTGATTAATTAATTTGTCTTAGAAAAAACACAAATTATTTATTTCACATAAGCAAAAATGGCTGGTTTTCAAATCTAAAAATAATAAACCTTCTTCTAATTATTTCCCATTTGCTCTTATCAATTAACTTCATCACTGCTATCAACTTACTTATTTTCGATTTATTTTTAAAATAATACTGATATTACAAGAGATTTTTAACAAAGAGTAAAATTATACAAGCATTTCTTCTTTCCACTCAAAATCTTTAAATTGAAACACAATCAAACTTGAAACCGAATAAGCTAGCTAGTAATTCTTGTCATTGTTGAATAAAATATCAAATATCTTATGATGAAGAGTCTTCTTTAGGATTATTTTCTTAGTAAGTAAATTCATTTACTCCTACCTTCATTCATTCATTTTCCAGTTATTCTAGTCATAGATCACTTTGTTAATTTTTAAACACCTTTGATGACTCCTATCAAAAACCACTGTCTCTTATTAATTCCTTTCGTTGATAAGCCACAAAATAAGCTAAGATTTAAACATTCCAGATAACGTATTGCAGCAAATGAAAAAGTTTACTGAAAGAATAAAGCTAGCCTCCCAAAAATTATTATGAATAATTAATTTTATTCCAGTGGTTTTTTCAGATTAGATTTAAGTAATTCCAGGGATTACATAAAAAGGCTTGTAATGATTGTTGGAGATATAACTCCTAACTCTGAGTTGTACATCTCAAAGGGTTAGTGAATGGGATTAAAACGGTAGCACAAATTGAATGGGTGAAGAAGAAATGTTAAGGTTTTCCCCTTTGAGTAATCATTTTTAACTGCTTGCTTGCTTTGCAGAATGCTATTTTTATCATCATCATCTCATCATTCGAGAGGTAGAAAATCATAATGTTAAAGAACTTTTAAACGCCATCCAGAAGGCTGGTTGAATGCAAATCAAAACAATCTTAAACTTCAATTCGATAAAAACAGTAGCAGACTACAAAAAAAAGGAAATGAAGGTATTTTTTTAAAAATTTGGGCAAAAAACAAGATTCAATTGTTAATGCAGTTGAATCTAACATTTCCAATCCCTTTGTGGTATGTACTTAGAGGTTCTTTTCAGCACACAAGAGAATGAACATAAATTAGCTTATCACCAAAGACAAATGGTTTCTGTAATCTTCCGTGTTAACAGAAGAAGATTTCAAGTAAGTTAATTTACTGAATTATTTATTAAGTTTGTTTTAAGCCTCCCTTGTTTTAGATAAACTACTTTCTTTCCAGTGAATTCTTACTTACCGTTTGCTTTTTTTTTCTCAATAAATTATTTAAAAAAAATTGATGAAAACAATGAGAGATAATTAACCAAAAAAAGGATAATTATTTCTCTTAGAAAAATGAAAATGAATAATTTAAAAATGTTTGGATTCAATTTAATAGACGATTCTATTGAAAAAATATAGCTACTTTTTTGATTGGTTATCAAGGAGCAGAAAGGGAAATCTATGTAAGTTAGAAAAGAAGCTACGAGTAAGTTAATAAAACAAGGTAAATTAAACAGCGAATAAACGAAATAACTTCAGCAATTTATGTTTGTAAGAGAGACAGACATAATAAAGGAAATCAAGTAAAGAAAGGTATTGTAATTGTTGTTCATTTATTTTTAAATCGATGGGATTTTGTTAACAAAAAGCAGAAGAAAAAGAACAAGTAAATATCAATTGATTAGTACGATTTAAACTAGAAAATGGTTGTTAGTAGTAAAGTTAAGTGTAAAAAGAAAGAGAGAGAGGAAAATATTAGAGTGTGATTGAGAGATGTTTGGTTTAGTAAGAAGATTGGTAAGATTGATGATATTTGTATTGTTTTTTTTGTTGTTCTTTTTTCTTTTAGAATCAATTCATTTTCTCATAAACTATCTCTGGAAGGGATGTTTTTTAGAGAATATGTGCTAACAAATGATAATGCTGGATTCTGGTTTTAGTTTCGGCAAGCTTATTCCGGAGATTGTGGTTTATGACAAGTTAAGAAAAGCCTCGAGCGATCATAGCTGCTGATCGCAGTTTCATTGTTACCTACGGTAGATGTATTCTGGAGAGTTATTAAGCTAGCAACTAGTACTGATTAGATGTAAGATTGATTTTACCACTGTTATCAGGGTTATTATTGAGATTGCTGAGTCTAGGTGTGTGTAGAACATACTAGCAATTATCATCAGCTGATGTATCCTTAACAAACAGACCAGGTAGAATCACTTCATAGCATTCGATCAGTGGCTAAATAAGATCTTCTTAGTGTTCTCCTGAATAAGACAACTACTGGAGGTTAAATAGCCCAGCTTGATTGATGATATATGAGAAGCTATCGACTAGACTACGAGCTGAGAGATCTTGAACAATATTCTCCTCAACAGCTAACTCGAAAGTACTGAAATATCTTGGAACATACCAAACATACAGATAAAGTTCAACTTACTAACTGAGATTCCTGCAAGTTCCACGAATATTCATTATTTCTTTTAGCGACAAGAACTGAAAGATGATCTCGAGTTAATTGTGGCTGAGGGTGAGTATCCCAATCGAGTTATGCTCTCCAAGATATTCATTGTCAGAGATATTTCCATCATATTCATGCATGTTTTCTGTTTATCTTTTTGCGTTTAAACTCAATGATTCATTGCTATTTCGCATGCAAGTTGTCATGTGTTAATCGCTTATCTTCTTGGATTATTTCTAGACTCTTAATCTTGTCAAATTTTTTAAAGTTTTTTTTGATTAATTAATTATTACAAACCAATCAAGGCAGTCTTTTCCATATTGCTTATCCTCCCCTCCCCGCCCAGAAAAGTTATTAATTAGCTACAACGCCAAACAGTCCCAATACAATCTAAATCTCTACCACAAGAGAGAGTACTATCATTACATAACCTTAATCTTTGATTTTTAATATTTTTCGGTCAGCATAATGTATGTGTTTTTTTCAAAATTTCTCTCTCATTTAATAAGGCTATTTCATTAATAATTTTCTTCCTCTCCCATAGAGAGAGGCGTTAAGGAAATCAAAGACAAAATATAATAACAATAATTCTGATGCTCTCTGATTACTAAAACATGAACAGCCTTTGTTTCTTTTTGGATTATTTTGTTTGTCGATTTCATCTGCCATTTTGATTTAAACAATCAGATTTTAAGAGTTCCAAAATAAAAATTCAAAAAATCCATTTTTTTATCTCCACATTGTTCTCCACTGATGAAACTAACACGTTTCCTCAATGAACTCTATATCTTCTAAAACTCCATAACCTAAGCTTAACCCTAACGCATTCGGCTTCTCAATTATCCCCCAAGACAAATGCAAATCAATTATATCCTTACACTCTCTCTTTCTTTGTTTTTCTATATCGTTCTATCATTTGGTTTAAATTTTCCCCAGCATATTTTCAGTGCTTTTAACCCTCATAATCTCTTAAAAATCATTATTTTCTTGATAAAGATTTATCAAAGTGCAATTTGTTAGATTTTTCAATTTGAAGTAAGGATATTCTGATATTTGGAAGTTTAGAGAGATAACAAAATTGTAAATTTGTCAAGAATACTTCTTCGAAAGGTATGTAAGATATCATTTTTTGATTAGAATGTATCTTTTTATACACTTTTATCGAAGAAAATAGATAATTAAAAAATTGTTTCATACTATTTTTGCATGATAAAAAACAAGAATAAGAACTAGACAAAAAAGAAATGCCCTTTTGTCTATGGGAAATTATTTAAGAGCCTTGTATAGCATATCTATCAAAAAATTAAAGAACATGAAGTAGAAGAAAAGTTAAATGAATAGAAAGATTTGTTTAATTATGGAAAAATAGAAGAATTGTCCCTTTGATTGGATTTTAAATATTGATATCATAGATAAGATTAAGAACAAATTAAGGCTGTTTAAAGTAGATAAGTTGTATGGAGAACATAGAAATAGAAATTTAACTTGTTCAATTCTGATTTAAAGAGTTTAAAATATCTGCAATACCCATTAAGCCAGGTTATTTTGAGAGTAGAATTAAGATTTTTAAAAATTCTCAAATCGTTATTTTTATCATTGTTAAATAAGGTGTATGTAAGAAGATTTTGAGCGATAATTAGAGAGCCAAATATGAAAAAGTAAGTGATAATAATTTCTAAAGACATGGAGAATTGATTCGTTAACCAGTGTGATTCTTTGAAACAAGCTAAGGTGATAGGGAGTAGAAAATTGATACAATAGAAATATCTACTTGACAAGAGAACTAATCCTGAATTATCCTATCCATCCCTTATCTTGATCCGAAGTGAGAATGTAAAGTGTAATTAATTGGGCGTTGAGGGTATTATTTTGTTTTTTAGATAAAAATACATCGTTTATTCGTAACGCTTTCAGTAACCATCAAGATGACATTGTGAATATTCAATATTTGAACTTTTTATCTTTCTTTAAATTTATAAATCATTGTATTTGCTAAATCTCATTACCGAAAATAGATTTGTGTTTTGTTAAAATTATGATCCTGTATGAATTTAGGTGACTCAGCACTAACTCGATTAAGTATTTTTGAAAACAAAGCAAAAATGAAGATGATGCATCTTTGAACAAGATTAATATGGGTCCTCCAAAGGCTTAATAATCTACATTAAATATTACAAAAGAAATGAAGAGTTAATTAATTACTAAAGCTGAATAACCTGAAGATTCTCTGAGAAGAGATATGAGATCTAGTAAGCATCATTGTGAGCATTGGTTCTACTTGCTTTAAATGAATAAGTAGCATTATTTTTTGAAATATCTTCTTTTAGATTCTTCATACTTCGACACACTGTCTTTATTCAACATAATTTTACTTTCTCTGCATCATTTATTTATATTTTGGATATGTCATCACTACTCATAATTAGCAAATAATCTTTAGCAAACTCAGTTTATGTAAGCTAAATCAACCGTGGTATTCCCATTCTAAAATATTTAATTATTACTTTTGTTTGCTATTGTTTATTTTCGATAATGAAGTTACTTAATTTAAATGATTTATCTCATAATTAAAGCAAACATCAATAACAAAAGAATGTCGTCATCGATATTATTTTTTTTTTATGAAAGAATTCAATTTTAGTTGAGGATATTTAAAAAAAAGAAAGATAATAATCAATTTTCAAGGTTAAAGAGCAAGAAAGAACAGTTTATTGTTGCAAGCAATTTTATATTAATAATAGTTGAAAGATTTCTGAGCAGGAAAAGATTAATATCTATGAGTTAAATTCGTGTTACATCAATAAATAATTCTATTAAATGACCAAAATAGCTGATTAAAGACCAAACGAAGAACAATCAACAATGTGATTCATTTTGAGATTATTTAAGATAAATTGAGGTTTTTAAAAAGGACAATCTCAAATGAATGGACCAAAAAAAATAAAGAAAATTGATGAATCAGAGTAAATGAACAAAATAAGCAAAGAAAAAATAATTGCTTCTTTTTTTGAATAGGATTTCAAACATCTGATATTTTCAGAGAATACTCATTTCAAGATTTTTTAATCTAAATTGCTTGAAGCTTTTTCAGCAAAATTTAATTTATGTTTGTTTGGTTGTTTGTTTTTTCAATTTTGTTTTGATATTACCAATCAAAAAACCTTCAAAATCTACACAAACAAGACTAGGGTAAATGATTAACTTCTAGAATTCTTTATTCTTTTAGGAGAAATCAATCCTTTACTTAGTAATATTTTCAATTTTTTACTCCCAAATCATCTCTCCAAAATGAGTGACATAGGTGATTACGAGAAGGCTAAGAGTGAGAAAATCACCTTTGGCAGCTGCGTAACTCTAAGTCTCTTTGAGTTTGCGGAGTGTTTCATATCGTCTGATGGGTTTCTCTCATCTAAACTCACTCTCAAAGATTTTTCAAGACCAATCGGATCAAGAAACTATGATTATCATAACTCCGTTTTCAAAATACTTCCACCTATTGATTATAAAATACAATAAAAGCTCCTAGATGTGTTACAATCTCAGAAATTCCATCGAAATGGTGAGATAACATTAATGAAGGGGGATAAGAGGATTTGAAAACAAGAAGATGTTCATTTTCAAAAATGACTGATATCCAAACAAACTATTTTGATTTTAGATTTGAATGACCGGAAGGCATTGATCTTAGAACTGCAGATGAACTTAGACGGTGAGTTAAATTCAAATATAAGCACGCACAGCAAATTAAACGGTACAGCAGTGCTGTTTTCAACGTCTCCATTCCATCTCGTGCATCTCGCATCGATGAAATTCGTCTCACTCTCCAAAGACAAATCAGAAAGCTACTCGTAAGGAAAAAGATAAAAAACCCAAAAACAAACCTAGCCATATCCATTTGCTTTTAAACTCTAAACAACATAGATTTACACTCGTAGATTTTCCAAATGAGAAATCTCTTCTGAAGTTTCTGCCTTGCTTAAATATTCAAAATCTTAAATCAAATATCGTCATGAATCGAGATGTAGTGCATGTATGCTGTACTGGGCTTGTTCATAATAGGAAGAGCTACTTGTACACGGGATATTAAGGCAAGAAAATACCTTCTGAGCTTCATCTTGCAGATCAAGATGCCTCCAATGCTAGGATCTTTGCTAATCTTGAAACGCCATGCAGATGGATGTAAGATTACTCTAAATCGTTGAGGAATGAGATTAAATTGATGTCTTTGTTAATTTTAGGGTCAGAACATACTAAACGAGTCTAATCGAAGCAGAATCATAATATGTCACCATCGGTAGTGTCATTTCTCTTAATCTCTCAGAAAGAAATGTACACACACATCGTTTTTCCCAGGTTTTCTAACTTTTCTATTCCTATTTTTTCTCTCCGTTTTAAACCACAGTTCTGCCTATCTGCCAGCCGTTCTAGTGACCCATTCGAAAGATTTCTAAAACCAAGTGAAGAAGCTCTCTAACAACAACAAGAAAACCTCCCTCGTTTTGGTGTGACATCCAGCATAGGCTAGTAAGCACTAGGCACCTCCTCAGCAATAAATAAAAAGAAACCCATATCCTTCAATCCAACTGGATCATTATTCGTGATGTCAAGTGGGAATTACAGGAATTATCAGAATTACATTCAAGCGAACAGAAACCCAAATAACTTTGCAGCCTACAAAGAAAGTAGTAATTTTTTCAGTAGTATCAACAACAACAATAATCTGATGAATGCAGGTAACACTGCTAGCAACATGAATAACAACAACACTAACATATCTGAATAATTAATCTCACCTAATTTCTTAAGTTTAGTTCAGAACATCAACGTCAATGCGAGCTACAATTTCAATAAAAATAATAACATGATTAACACCAACAATACAAAGAATGAAGGTACCAACAACGCGCCTACTTCGTAGAATTACTACACTCACAGTTAATACGAAGATAATTACACTGCTTTCTAGCCACCTTCGACGATTTAGTAATTTCAGTTGCAACAGCAAATCTAACCAAATCAATCTGTGATATTACAACCTTAATTGCAATAATAATCAAATATCATGGAGGCTTCTACTGATTTTCATGCTTTGAAGCTACGACAAGGTTAATCTAATATTGTAGGAATAATCACTGGGATTGTCAACAGCGGGAATAATCCAGAAGGTTATGAAAAACTCGTTAATGATTTTGAAAAAATCAATAGTTCGTTATCACCTGAGCAAACCCATTCGTTTGAAGTTCTAAATAAAGAACTCAAATGTATCAAGTAGCAACTGCAAGATGAGAACTAGGTGTTTTTTGAAGACACTGCTGCGTAAAAGTTAGCGAAGGAACAACAACAATAATCGAATTTCTCAGCATTCTGGAAAATCGAACCAGTTTATCTCTTCAAAGGTGGGTGTCTCACATGGAAAGGCATTTATCGGTTCAAACATTTTGTAACAGGGAAATATCTCACTGTTAGAATTTAAATCAACGCGAAGAAACACAATAATCTTATTAACACGGAGAATAACATCCCAAGTTAGTAGCAGTAACAGCAATTCGAAGCTTATGGGTTGTTGGAAGCGACAGAATCAGATGAACCAGGTACACATTTTAGGTTAGTTCCGTTGGATAGCTCAGTAGTAAATAAATATGTTATGAAGGAAAGTTTCTATAGAATTTAAAATATTGCCACGGGGTTATTCATTGGGTTTCGAGAAGATATCCTAGATGGAGAAAGTGATTAGTAGCAGACTCTCAGAACACCTTATCTTGAAATGGGGTGTAAAATATTAATAATTTTTACTTTTTTTGTTGTAAAAATACTTTCTCTCTTCATTTGATTTTTATTAAATCTTGTTGTTACTTCTTTTCCTTTAGAATCGGAAACAAATACATTCAAGATGCGTGTAGTCAAGTTTGAAGAAATGTGGGAGACTAATTTCATATTGTATTCCATTCCTTTTCTGTTGAACTCTCTGAAATTACTGAATCTGCTGAGATTCAAATCAAATTAGCAGAGATGGAAATACCGCGTTGTGTTTCGCTAAGTTATGCAAGATGTCAGTGAAGCTCTACGATGCATAGATTTGTTTGTCAATAATAAACTAACTTCGTTCATTGATGTGTTGCAGGAGTATTCGCATCCATCACCAGCTAGATAACGAGTAGGATTTTGAAAAAAATCATTTTTTTGGATTGTAACCTTTTCAAATAACTTATAATTATGTGTTGACTTAACTTTTTATTCAATGAAGATTGTCCGCGAACAGCATATGATAGGTATGCTATGCTAGGCGTTGAAGATAATCTTCCCGTTTCCTGAAGATTTCGAGAGATTTGCACCTACAAGAGCATAAAAAAAGGAATATTTAGAACTTTTTAAAGATCCAATGTGGCCGTAGGTTAAAGAATATGATCTTTCCACTGAAAAAGGTAAGAAAACAGTCCTCTTCCATGAGTACCTGTGTTTAAGCCAGTTTTTTCTCCTCACCATTGTCTTTTGGTTTTTTTTCTCAGCTCGTACTGGAAGTATTGAGAAATTCTCTGAAGAAGTATTTGGGAAATAATACCGCATAAGCATGCAGATATATTAAGTGTTAAGCTCCGTTTGTTCTGGTCATTCTCCAAACTAAGAATATCTAGCTAAGTTCTTCACGGTGATGCTCCCCCATATCGGATATGGCAGTTTCGTTTGCTCATCCATCTAAACGATTTTCTGCAATAACGAAACAATATTACAAGATCTATCTCGCACAGTCATCGATGGAGAAGACAGCATTGATATGTTTCAAGAGAAAAACAACAATAATATTGATGGTGATGACTATTTTAATAACAACAGTAACACAAATAGATAATTCAAAACAGTCATAAACTAGCAGTATCTCATGAATGCATAGAATAACTACATGAATAACTCCTCCTCCGATCCTGAAAGTCAGTTCTCTTTGAAAATAATCAATTAACAACCCATGAAATGCATGCATTGTTTGTTTGTTTTGGTTTGATTGTGCGAAGATTCGATGGATGGGAAGAATTAGCTGCAGAACTACAACGGAGAGTTGACATTTCTTCGTGCGATAGTTTAAAAATTCCTGCAATTTGAGATCTACTCTGTGCCTGAATTAGTTAAGCTTCTGTAGAGCTTCTGTGTCGTGAATAATGCAGCGTTGTATTTAGTCTAAGATGCGATATTCTCACAAGTAAATGGGTTTTATTTAGCAAATTGAAAGTTGTTAAATGTTCTGAATTGATAAACTCAAGATAATAGGAGACAAATCGATGATGAAGAAATGCTTGATTTAGCTGGAGCTAGCGAACAAAGATTCAGAAGAAGTTCGTGATCTCGTAGCAGTTGTTTAGCTCAAAATTGGAGATCAACTTAAAGAATCAGCCAAACCATTAATTGAATTCATTCATTACTATCCAGTAAATTAAACAATCACCCTATAAGTTTGTTAGCCCTTTCTTTCTCTTTTCCCGAAATTTCCTGATTTTTTATTAATTTTTCCTTATTATCCCCTTCCTCTTACCTAGGGTGATACAACATGGGAGAAACAAATGCGTTACTTAAAATGCTAATTGAGCCTCATCGCGAACATGTGCAAGGATCGTAATTACAATGCGTGCTTCGAATTTGGTTAAACCTTCCCCCTTCCTGTCTTAGTCGGGTTTATCATCAGTTAAATCAACTCCGGACAATACAGTTTACTCGCAGGTATTCTAAAAATCGTGATGAACATCTACATCGATAAATACCCTAACCAGAAGATGAGTCGACCGAATCTCGTGAGAATCGTGAATCTAGATGCGATAAGGCCAACAGCAGGTGCAAATCCTAATCTTTCTGCAGCTGATCACCGTTCCGAAGATAATAATAATAACATTCATGTAGACAATGCCAAACGAAACAGTGGAATTACCGGTGCATTCTTAGGATTTGGGAATCTTCTTAAAGATAAATTATGGAGTGGTGGCAGTGGTAATAACAAAAATACCAATGCACTGGAGAGTAATACACAGTAAAAGAACAACATCCAATAAGTTAGAGGAAGGTAGAAAAGTGTCAGAGCAAATAATGTCAATAACATCAATGGCAACAACGGAGAAGATGATTATAGACTAGGAGGAAAGGCTCTGAATAACTTAAGTGGTGCACAAGGTGGTAATAACGAACAGCAGTAGGTTTCAGTGGAATTGACTAGACTTAAGAATTAGCTGCTTACGTATCTTGAATCGATTACAACTTTGCTGACTGATAAAGCAGATAAAAAGAAAGTTAATGAATAATAATCGTAATAATAATAATAATAATAATAATAATAATAATAATAATAATAATAATAATAATAATAATAATAATAATAATAATAGTAATCGTAGAGTAAAGTGTTTAATAGTAAGAGGAACAGCAATACGAATCAAGCAGGGAATAACTAAACTAACAATAACAACAGCACTTAGAATATTAACAGCACAATGAACAAAATCAACTTTAACAATCCAGCAAATAGCAATAATTCTAATATCTTGGCAGCGAAGAATAATATCAACAATATTGGCAGTCCTAATCCTACTACTACTAACAATAATAATGTTCTGCTAACTACTAACCCTTATTTGTTGAGTGAAGCCCCAGTGATTCTATCAGCGAATAACCTAACACCGTTATAAAATGTTTCAAATCAATAAAATAATAATAATAATAAGAATGCTAATATTAACCCGTATTTGAACAACATTAACACTCCCAATAACAACAACAACAATAGACACACTGGTATCCTTCAAGACACCTAAGTGATGACTAAAAAAGATGTTTACAACGAATTCACTTTGGAATTAATAAACACCCTCACTAGGATGTTGCAGTTTGGATTATTCAATGAGCGCACCGGTTTGAAGTTGCACAAACAAAAGGAAAAAAATATTATTTTCAGATATTTCGCTGCTGCTAGCGGGAAAGAACAAGCGGAGGTGTCTGAGTTAGAGAGAATCATCAAATCCTTCGCTGTGTTGCTGGAGTTTGATGAAGTATATTTCGAAGAAATCGAGAAACTAGGGTTGAAACGAAAATATGTTCATCATTAAACTGCGAAACGAGATAATGTCTATGCGAAAATGATTAAGCAAACGAAGAACATTAAGGATATTCTCACGAAAGTCGATGACACGAAGAAGAACAAGAAAATTAATATACTAGCGAATAACTTTGATTTAGGTACAGATATTGCGAGAGATCCGATTTTCAAGAAAGTACAAGGACTCAAGAAAATATTGTTCAAATATGCCAATAAGACTTTCTCCTTGAGGGATAATTCGAAGCATAGAGATATAGAACAGGCGATTAAAATCAAAATATGTGAATTCTTCTCTTATTTGCTAGATATGAGATAGGATTTCTTCATAGACAATATTGTCTCGTACTTCTAATAGGTATGAAAAGATCCATAACTTTCTTATTTTCTACTAAATCATTTCTTATTTTTTTGCTTTTGAAGCGTTTTTGCAAGTACAAGAAAGAGGAATTGGACAGTGTTAGTGGAGATGTAAGTGAATTACTTCCAAGTTGCTGTAGTGAAGTCGGCAAAGCTGTGAAAGTCGAGAAAGTTAAAGTCTACACGAATAAATATAAAATGCATTCAATCGATGAAGTTATAGACCGGCCGTTCATCGAATGTCTGCTCACATCGTTTTACTTCGCATCGAATGGAGAATTAGAGAATAAACTCATCGAATTAATCAGAAGATGTTCATCGTAAAAAACAGAACTTTTCAATAATCTCCTCAAAATGGAATTGCTGTGCTCGCAGCAACACAAAGAACTCTACAATATCTTGAATGATATATTCTTGGAGCTGAAGAACCTTGTGTCGGATAGCTAAACTTGGCTGAATTTAGAAAATGAAGATGACTATAATTACAATCGCACAGATGAATTGGTTTAGAAGATTCTCAAGATCTTCAAGAGAGATCTTTAAGATAAGGATAACCTCGCTGTTAGATAGAATATCTTCAAGCACGTTGGTGGGCATTAGTGTCTCATAGATTTGATCGACAAGGGGTTAAATGTCATAGAAAACTCCTCGACTTTAATGTAGAATTTAGATTATCTGTAGATTAACGAGTAATGGGATGTGCAGGAGTTATTCGATAAGCTGGTATCGATTTTGAAGTCATCCTTTGCAGTGCTGTCTTCGTATTGTCTGAATAATAAGGAGAATCAAGAGTTTATGTATAAGAAATTCTTCAAGAATTTAATTGGGCAGAAGAAACATAATATTGGGTAGATCGAGTTTATTATCGATATGTTCAGGGATAACTATGAACTGTCTTTGGTAGTGGAGTCTTAGGATCTTTGCTATTTCATCTAGATGATTAAACTACATGGGAAATAATATTAGTTCCTTGAAATCTTTGATATTCTTTTGAATAATGTGGAATAGAAAAAGGATCAATATATTCTGCAGAATTTGTTGTTGGAGCTGTTCTTCGATGATAAAATATTTCAGACAATATCGGTAAGATAACAGCTAGATATTAAGAAGGAAATGTTGGGGGGTGGAGGAGGATGTATATGGGTGATTTGTTGGTTTATTCATGAAGTAAAATTTATTGAATAATTAATTGTCTTGTTTTTTTTGGAAAAATTAGCCATTTGTGAGAAAAGACACGGGCGGTCCATTATTCTAAACAGATTACTTCTTCGATGCGAAGATCGATGAACAAAGATACAAGTCTACATTTATTATTGTAAGAATAACTCATTGAATTTAAGAAAATATTTTGAAAATTGTAATTGGATTTATTTTTGGAAAAACTACAACAGTTGGTATCTCGATTAATGCGTGACGAGATGGAGCAAAGCATGATAACGAAAGTGAGTCGTTAATTTCCAGCTTGTGAGCTACTGAAATACTTGAGGGAACGTACAGTCAATTATCGTTCTGCAAATATTAAAGAGGTCAGCATAATTGAGAAGAATCTTCGAGTGAACGCTGCGATTGTCGATTTATTCTTGTTCTTGTTCAATTCTAGAGACTTTGATTAGTCTCTCACACTGAACACCAAGCTACTCGTCGAGATAGTTGACCATGAGACGATGAAATTGGAGAGAGCAGTGAATTATTCGTAGCCTTAGAAATTTTATTTGCTGGATAATTTTCTCGCGTTGTTTAATTTCTTCACTGAAAATTACCTGAAAGATCTCTAGTTTTCGGAAAGTGCTAGCGATATTGACATGAGGAAGAAGCTGTTCAAATTCGCTTATACACTCTTACATTCACTTGATAAGTCAGATAATTAGAGAAATCATAAAAAAATAACAAAAAAGTTATTGAAAAATATTGATTTTTGTAAATTTTTCCTTTTCGTTTTCCCCTTAGAGTCCTGAACGTGAAGATTGAGGAAATAGGTGAAAACGATCGAGGAAAATAACTGCGCGTGCTAGCTAAGCAATTTGACTTAGAGGTGCCTGCGAGTATTCTCGGTGAGAGACTCAGCGGAGAAGAAGGTTGGGAAGAAGGTGGTGATCGAGTTGAAGAAGACGAAGAACAAGCAAAACAACTAAGACTTAGCAAGAAAAAGAGCACTCGTGGATACTAGCTATCCGAAGCTGCAACGATGGAAGAAGAAACTGTTGAAGCTCAAACGAACTCAAATCGCAAGGGAAGAGAGTTTGCAGCTAAAAACATCAACATGGTGGAATATTGGACGCATTTTAAAAGCAGATTGATTAACGATCAGTCATTCTAAAATAGTCTCCAATCTGAAACGCGATTACTAGCGAAAAGTGTGCTTTCTATTCAGAAAATGTTCGATAACAACACGGTTAAGAAGAATCAACGAGACATCGCTCTTACCTCAGATGATCTGTTGTAGAAAATTCTTACTTACATTGAATTCTGGAGAATGAAAAAAGCTCCTTTGAAGAGTGTGGTATTCGTGTTAAAGACACTAAACAACATTCTCCTTGATGCTGATCTCAAGCAAGACGAAGAAGACAACCTTATGGATGCGTTTAGATAGAATAATTCATAAGGTGAGAAAAAAGAAGCAGACAAAATCCGTGCTGATCGCTAAGAACAACTTGACAGATTGAATGCAGCGAAGATTGTGCTGATGTTGTTATGGGAAGAACAAGAGAACAGCTAAGAGTACATTAACTAATTACTGAAATTCCTGAATTTAATGCTCTTAGGTGGGAATAGTGTAGTTTAAAAATCAATTCACAATTATTTCATAAGTTCTCCAGCAAGTGAGAAATTCTTTGCCAAAACTTACAAGATCCTCTCTGATTAAACTGCTTAGGCCAACGCATCTCAACAAATAGGGTAAGTGCAGCTATTATCAGCTTTGAGTAAAAGCAAGAAAAATTCAAATTCAACTTAGAAAATCATTCTAAAACTCTTGAAGTTATTTTAGTTATTATGCGAAGGGCACAATGCGGAATTGTAAAATTACATGAGAAAACAAACTAATTCTAAAATCTCCTATGACTTAGTGTCTGCAACTGTTAAATTACTTATATCTCATAGGATTTCTGTGAGCACCAATAGGACAATTCTCTAATGTTTTGACACTTTAACTGAATTTGTTCAAGGTCCAGCACCTGAAAATTAGGATGCCATTTCTAACTCGAAATTCTTAGATTACGCTGCTAGAATCCTATCGGAAGACACCAAATTGTTTTAGAATTCTGATTTCAATGTACAAAGCAACCTTTTGAACATCGAGAATGACATTTCTGCAGCGCCTGGTGGCTCTATGAATCCTTCTGGAAATGGAACATAAAAAAATGAAATTTCTAAAAAAAATATTATCCTCATAAATCCCAGCAGTAATAACAATGATGATAAGACAATTAACATTGAAATGACATAAATTGAGGTAGCTAAAGCTAAGGGTGCTAATAGTAATAGCAGTAACACGAATAATAAAATGTGGACACACAAAAATGGTTCAGCTGGTGAACTTTTATCAACTCCGATAAACAATAAAATTAATGCTTCTAATAAGAAAGATCAAAACAACAACGATGCACTTAATGATATGCCAGATGATACTCGTAATGACGAGCTTGCAATTAAAGGGAAGAATAGCAAAAGCAGCAAAAGTATATTAACGAACAAAAATAACAAAAATATTGTTTCTTCAGTTTTCAAAAGCACAACTGGGATAGGTAATAACAATGAATTATCCAGCTAAGAGAAAGAGAGTGGAAGTACAATCAGTAAAAAATCTAGAAAAAACAATCTAACTAGTGATATGAAGCAGCAATGGGGTGCAAGTCTAGCTGAAGAAGAAAGAAAAAGGAAAGATAGATTCTCGATACATTTAGGGGAATTAGCTAGGTTAAAATATAAATGTCTCTTAACGATTCTTAGTATTTTAGAAGGGAACGATAGTAAAAAAGAATTAGTGTCTAGAATAATGAGAGTCATTCCTGTGTCTGTGTTAACGCAGAATCTTGGTAGAATATACTTATTACATGGACGATATACACTGAATAGAGATTATTCGTATGATTTATTCAATAGATTGGAATAAAAAATAGATGATTCACATCCACCAGATTATTATGAGCTCATTATTTAAAATGGGTTTTTGATCTACACACTTATTAAACTGTACATCAGGAATAATGGTAAGTTAGAAGGGAGACAGGGGGGATTTAATTGAAGATCTTAATAGAAATTAGTAGATTCAGGATGTGTTGAGGTTATTTATACTTGTTGTTGTTCCGGTAGTGTTAATCGATTAGGCTGACGAGGATGAGGACATGGCTTCAGTGATTGACGAATTTAAAAAATAAGAGGAAACAAGCTTTTCTACGATGTTACAAGAGAAATACAGTATTTTTGGGAATGTCATGAATCTCACGAAGGATCTTCTATCTTTCGGAAAAAGTGCACTCAATGTAATTGATTTATTACCACATTTTTATGTCTCATAGTTTAGGATCGTCTTGTGTTGTTTTCTGTTTTCTTCTTCTTTTTTCCATATTTTACATATCCTTCATTTTTCTTTTCCGCTTTTAAACTCTATCTAGGAAATCAAAGAGAATGTAAACAAAATAGGAGGTGTCATCTAAGATAAGAGCTAATTACTCAAGGAACAAGAACGAAAAGAAAAGAAACGGCTCATGAAAGATGTATTATCGTTATTGAAAATTTTAATTCTCATTCTTTGAATAATTAACCCTATTTTTCTCCTTTCTTAGGCCTTGTTGTTCTTCAAAAACCGTAGCTGTGAGATAGAAATAGTCCGTGATGGTGGTTTAGAACGTGTCCATTTCCCAAAACTACCTTTGTGCTTCATGCTCAGCGACGAAATGAAAGAGAGTTTCAATAACAAAGTTGATAGATCTTCACACAAAGAAAAGCTACAATACCTCAATGATCAATCTGCCAAACTTATCGAAGAAATGATCCACGAGGAGAATCTTAGAATCGTAGCAATCCGCTATCGTCTCCTTGGTGTGTTTGCTAAATATACATGGTTATGGGAATCCTTATCATTTTATCTCGCACTAGCAATAAATTCCATCATAATTGCTTCCTACAGCGGTGTAGCGTTTACCTATGACTCTACTCAAACAGCTAAGCAAAACGAATATAACTTACAATATGCTAGACTTTACGAGCCACGGTTCTTCCATAATCTCGAATACGATACTGCAAGTTCGTTAATTATAATTCTCGGAACAATTCAATGCATTTTAATCAGCATTTTCGTGGCATTCTTCATTATTAAGCGTGCTCCTTTGATAGTTGGTAGTCTCTGGTATGGTTTCTTTACTGCAGACTTACCCTTACGCAAGCGCATTATCTTCACATTCTTAAAAGCATCCTATTCATTTTTTTTACTTCTTCAAGACTTCGATATAATCTACTACGTACTTTAGATGTTCTTCGTGATGCTAGGTCTCTTCGTGCATCCGTTTTACTTCGCTGGACTACTATCTGAAATCCTCCGCGTGGATACTCTCGTGAATGTTGTGAAAGCTGTCATTTAACCGAAATTAGAACTCGCATTCTCGATATTGCTTTTCATAATTATCATCTATTATTTCACAATATTCTCATATCTATTCTTCTACGATTAGTATCTCCATGAAGAATGCGAAACATTCTGGAGATGTTTCTTCAAGAACTTTGATTATTCCTTCAAAAGACCAGGCGCACTTGGTAGCTTTCTGTTTGATAAGAAGTCCTTGGCGGAATATGGAAATGACACGGAAGCGTATCTAGGAATAGATTAGTAGTATAAATCAGAATTCTACACAAGATTCGTATTTGATAATCTCTTCAATATCATATTGATTTGGCTGGTCGTGAATATGATTGGAGGGATAGTCATTGATCGGTTTAGATCGTTAAAGCATGCCATTGAAGAAAAAGAAAAAGATGAAAAATAAAATTGTTTCATCTGCGGATTTGATAGGTCTACTCTCGATAAAGGTGATGGAGTACTTGGGTTCTTCTATCATATTAGAGTAATAAAATTGAATGCTAAAAAGGAAAAAGATTAGGGGATTTTAATTGTTTTTATGCTGTCATTTTGCTAATCCCCCTCCTCTCATATTTTCCTTTTCTTTTTACCTTCTACAGAATGAGCACTACATGTGGAACTATGTATTCTACAGAGCATATCTGCAGTTCAAGGAGAACACTGAATACAATGGTGATGAATCATATATTTAAGCTAAGATTGAGAAAATGGATATCAGTTGGATACCTAAAAAACGAACAAAACGTATCCCAGATTCACAGGATCTAGAAGATAAAAAAATTGAATAAATCATCATCTCCAACGATAAAGTAAATGCGATTTATGGAGTTAAAAATGAAAGGTAAAATGTATTTTTTGTTTTGATATTAGATGAGGGATATCAACGAATAAATGGAGAAGATCATCGTGAAATAAAAATAGATCATTAGAACTTAAAAAATAGGATAACAGCAGTATTAACAGCTGTAATAAAAGTAGCAAAACAATATCGAATAATCAGTGAGTTGAATCAAAGAAACAATCGTCTTGGTAGCCTAATAAAGTTTTAACCCACCCAGTTTTCAAGTAATATTGAAAACTGTCTGTCATGGAGAATCAAATAAACAATTATTTCTTTTCACTTTTGCTCCTTTTTTACTTCATTTTTTCTCCTCCAAATAAAGAGAAACTTGTGGTTGCAGAAATAAATAGGTTTGTGTGAATATTTGTAATAAATATCTTTAATCTTTCTTAAATATCTGTAAGTAAAAATGAGCGAAAATATTATTCATTTTGCACAATTTTACAACATGAATAAATATAAAAAACAATTCCTTTTAACTTCTTCTTATGTCTATCATTACTCTAGTTCTTGTAATTCTTACCTAGCTTTTTAGAATTACTAGAGCAAATGAGTCTTAACAGACTCTAATAGCGTAGGATTCAATAGCATCTTGTGTATCCATCGAGATAAATATCGTTTAGCTACGATTTCTTATTTTTTGATAGTGCCGCTGCAGTGCAAGACACGAATTCGCACTCTTAATTCCACTAGAGACTTCAAGAAACTGATTGAATTCCAAAGAAGATCAATATGATCACGTGCACATCGTACAATGAAAAGTCTTGTTGTGGTGTTCACATATTTTACTTGTGGAAGAGATGGAGATAACAAAAAAGAAATTAACAATATGAAAAACAAAGGGGATATTTAATGGAGTTTAAGATTTTAATCAAGTTAATGATAAGAGATTAGAGATCATATGACAGAAATATCCTTAAAAAATTGAAAATCCCTCATGTTTCCTGTTTCTTTTTACTTTGTAAATTGAGGGATGTTTAAGCAGCTCCTAAGTCTCCGAAGTTCAAGAGAATCGAGTCAGCAATCGCCTAAAAAAATCAGAAGAATAGATTTAAACTCAAAGGAATTTATCTAAACAGTATCCAAAAACCAGAGAAAATGAAAAATGAACAGAGAGTATCAAATAGAAAAATCAAAAAATGAATAATAGATGATCGAGAGATCATAAGATCAAAATTGCTTAAAAGTTGTTGATATTTTCAAAACTCTTTACATTTCTGAGAACAACTCCTTGAAGTGCAGCTTAAATCTCCTGTTCGCTATCTCCATCAGTGTCGAATAATACCTCACATAAAAGATATCTGTTCTTGAATCTAACCATTACTTAGACTGATCTAAATGCGCTATTTGATCAGCTGGATTGTGTGAATGAATGAGTCTATTTGATTTATTATTATTACTACTACTGTCTTCAATAATTCCAGCCTTTATTTTTCCCAACCCATATCCTTAATTAGCATTATTTGCAAAGCAGCTACTTAGAAGCAATTTGATTTCGATTAACTAAGTTAATATTCCTCACTGAATCATTTCAGAACTTAAAAGCGAATAATGCAATCATTTTCTCTAATTGAACCTATATCTCTCAGAGAATCCAAGAATAGAAATACATACTCTTTAGAAAGAGCAACATGACTTGTGGATGTTCTTGTCTCTAAAAAGAACTGAAATGTCAATTTTGAATAAAACATATTGATGTTCTTGCATTCTCTATGTTGTCTGCTTGGAAAAATGAAATTGAAGCTAAAAAATACCCTTACATTGTATTGATTGCTTCATTAAAAAATGATTCTCTCATTTTCCAGAGAGAGAATTGTTTTTCATCCATTACACTTGATAAATTTTATTTTTTAATAGAATAAAATAGAGGAAGAAATACAGAGAAATCCCCTCTCTTCCTATTTCTCCCTCTCCAATTTAAGATTGCTATTTTGCAAAAACTAATAAATTATTAAAAATTAACAAATCTAAATGGGTTCGAGTCTGTGCTCAAGTAGTAAAGGTAACAACAACAACAACAACTTAGAACCTATGCAAAATCTATTAATTATTTAGTATTTCCTTAATCTCAAACAACATTAAACAACAATCAAAGAACCTTAAATTCACATATTTATTAGCCCCTCTTACTTCTTTGGAATAATTTTTAACTTTACAGAATTTCATTAAATAATTTTCAATGTTGCTTTATCATTCAATTTATCGTCCATTAATTCTTTGTCTGTGTGATCATTGCAGGCAAACAAACGAAAAAAGACTAAGCTGAAACTGATAATCTTCAGCAAGAAGGACAACAACCGTAGGAGTTTATTGAAGAAAAAGCAAAGTAAGCTGCACTCGAAGAACAAGAATAATACATGGATAATTTCAGAAATTCATCGTCTATGAGAAAGAAATCTACTACGGAAAGTGGTGGAAATCAACAGAAACGATACAAACAAGGAGGGATAATCCATTCAAGTTCACGTGGAAACATCTACCAAGGAGTTGATCTACTCACAAGTGAACCTGTCTGCATCAAAGAAATTAAATGTAGAGGGTAGGAAAGATAAATAAAGAAAGCAAAATCTGCCATCAATAAATACGCGTAAAACCTCAAAAACATCAATCATCCAAATATTGTCCAATACTTGGATGTCGTCGATGAAGAATCAGGTAAGAATCCCTTGAATTTAATTCGAGAAAGAACTTTGATTCCATTATGAAAAATTTTCTCAATGGATTGATTAATAAACTCGCAAAAAGTTCAAAAGAGGAAAAACACAAATTTACCTCCATTTAATCCTAGAAACTTAGTCCTAAGATCAAGCACGATCTACTGCATAATTTTTAATGAAGAGTTTATTTTACTCTCTATTTTTTCATTATGATCTTCTTGAATGAGAATAATCAATTTTTTGTTTTCACTTTTTAGAAACCTAGGTAATATTTGAATTTTTAAACAATGGATCATTGAAGACATATCTCAGTGAGAAAGGCACTCTTGGTGAAGAAGAAACTGCGATGTTCGCCAGATAAATCCTTTAAGGTCTCAGATACATTCACTAGAACTCATTCCTTCACAAGTAAATTAATTCTAATTCTTCTATCTTTTAAATATTTTTTTTCATGTTTTTTTTTGTAATATCCATCGCTCAGAAACTTAAAAGCTGCAAATGTGATGCTACTTTCTGATTACTAGCAAATTAAAATATCTAATTTAGAAATCACCTCTTTGAGTGAAGTGCTAAAGAAAAATAAAGTTAAAGTCACAGAACTCCCATCTGATTCTTAGAATCCAGGTGATTTGCCTAATTGGAAGGCTCCAGAGATTATAACTAAAGGAGTTTATTCGTTTAAATCTGATATTTGGAGCTTTGGATGTGTTCTTATTGAACTTCTCACAGGGATGCCTCCGTATCCTGGGCTAACTTCTTCTAAAGTCACCGAATGGCTTTCTTATGGAGGTAACAAATTGACCAAATATCAAAAACGAAATGAAGTTTCTGTTTTATTTAAATACTTATTTGGCTTAAATAAATCATTTAAAGAAAATTGTTTTGTTTTGTTTTGTTTCTCAGTTCGCCCTTAATTTCCAGTGAAATTCACATAAGAATGCGAGGAGTTCCTGGAATCGTGTCTCTAAATCGATCCCGAGAGGCGGTTGGATATTGAAGAGTTGTTGACCTTGCCATTTCTGCAATAGACAAACAGCTCATAATACATTAACAACAACAACAACAAGAAAAGTAATTAGAGGGAACAATAAAAACCATACGCTTAAGAGAACTAAAAATAAGATCAATATCCCTTTGAAAATCCCTAATCACAATAATAAAAATAATCTCCTCCACAATAACTCGATTAATTATCATAATTTTCCGAAGAAATCCCAAACCGAGATTCGAACTAAGAAGTTGATATGAAAATGAGATGGAAGAAAACATCAACTGGAGAATACATTATTCAAACTGTTAGCACCGTCCGACCTGATTACATTAAAGAGCATAATAATAATAATAATAATCAAGAATCCAGGAGTTAATAACCAGATAACCTTCGAAATGAATAGAAAAAGAACGCTGTAAAAACCTTAAATGCCACTCCTCCTGCATAATCCAGATCTAATTTAGATCGAAACAAGTCTGATATGTCAATAAATACCCAATAATATGAGCTTCCTTAGGGCTCTTATCCTTCTAACCTCTAGTAAGCAGCACCTAGAGAGTTATCTAACTAAGTTTCGAATAATTCCCTTAGTAGGTATCAGAATCCTAGCTGTGATTTTAGTACCTAAGATAAGTAGACTTAATACCCAGAGGTATTACCTCCATCAAGTATTTAAAAGAACTAGACCAAGCCTAAACAGACTACCAAACGAACATAGAAGGTATCTTCTTCTCCTCATTTGAAATCTAAAAGCAAAATTGAGTAATCTTCAAGGGAAACTACTTCCAAGAATCAAAATGCAACTCAAAAAAGACCTGAGAAGGTTTATAAAAACGAACTCTCATCTACCTCCTCTAGTCCGAGATATTCAGAGAAAAACGCACCTCTTATGTAAGATTATCCCTTGGAACATTCCAATGAAGACTAGAATGTTCCCAATGGGAATCAATTCCATAAAACGAACAGAGATAGCATGAATAACACACTTCCAAAGAGTTAATATATTTTATATAAACGAAAGATATCTATCCCTTCTGATTATCAGAATCAAGAATAAAAACTCATCGAGGAACTTCACAAAGTTTAGTAACCTCCAGTGAATAAATGGATTCCCTTGGATTCAAGTACACAGTTTAAACTTGTTTAAGAAGGTGATACCAGTGATGGCAGCTAATAATAATTGAAGAGATCACAGGGAGATTTCTAAAATGATCCGAAAAAAAAGCCAAGCAACAGCTCGAACATCAATAATAGTAATCGCTAGCAACTGAATAATTCTCCACCAGATAACTAAAAAAATAAATAATACAACTAAAGCTAATAAAATGCAGATTACCAAGCCCAACAAAGGTAAAAGTCCAATTACCAACATACTACATTATCAACAGAACCTCCATGCGATGAATATGATGACATGAATAGAAATACAATCAATAATGGTTCTTATTTTAATAACGATAATAATCCGAATTACAAGAATAGACTACCTTATTATCAGGATGCTCATTCTAAGCAGGAGATTAACACAGTGATTTCTGCGAGAGAGAAAGAATAGGTTAGAAGATAATCTGATGATATGGCTAGGGAAAAGTAAAGGAAATATGAATAATGGCAGAAAGCACTCTAACAAGAACTCGATTTGCAAGAGCAGCAATATCAATGATAAAATCAAAGAGAAAATTAGATATCAATATAAAACAATACAATAATGAAGAGGGTTCATACCGATATGATTAAAAAGATATGATTAGAAGATATGTTTGTTGGTTTTATTGATATTTTTTTGGTGTTTTTTGTACTTCACTTCAACTTTGAATTTTTGGGTTTTTTGTTGTTGTTGAAAATGTCTTAAGCTAGTTCTAAATTCTTTTGAAATGTATGTGAATTAGCATTGCATTTGCGTGGGTTATTCGCTCGAAAGTTTAATAGATTGATTGGAGAAATAGGGCGATTAAAAAAATGATGGATTACACATTGAGAAAAGAAGAGGAAAACGATTTAGTTAATTTTGCTTTTTGGAAGGCAAGAAAGTTCAATATAAAAGAATATCTTTTCAAGCTATGGAGGAATATGCTCTTAAGATAGCAAAGAGACAAGCTACATAAGGTAATTATAGACTGCAGACTCTCCTTTTGATTACTTTTAGCATAATAAACTAGAAATTCCACAATAAAACAAAATCAGAAAAATCAAATAAAAATCAAAAATATTTCCAAGATTCTCACAGAATTAATATCAAGGACTTACAGCTACTATGAGCACCATTAAGCCTACTAAGACGATCACTTGGCTTGAACTAATGAAGCACAGCAACAAGCACGATGCTTGGTTACTTATTGACGACAAAATTTTCGATGTCACATCATATCTCGCTGAACATCCTGGTGGTGATGATATTCTCTTGAAGAACGCAGGAAAAGATGGAACTTAGCAATTCAGAGATGTGAACAATCACACTGGATATGCTATATCCTTAAGAGACTAAAGATTCATTGGAGAAATTGAGAAAAACGATCCTCCCGCTGAATACATCGAATGGATGAAGAAAAGCGTCAAAGAAGGTACTAAACTCACTTGGAATGAAGTCAAAAAACACAACAAAGAATCAGATTGCTGGATTGTCGTCGACGGAAAAGTCTTCGATGTCACAAAATATCTCAACAAGCACCCTGGTGGTCCAGCTATTTTAAAAAGACAAGCTGGAAGAGATGCTTCACTTCATTACAAGGCTGCAAACCATCCAGCCTATGTGTTGCAAGAACGAGAAGACCATCAAGTAGGTGTTGTCTCTGGTCCTGATCCGAACCCTCAAAGCAAAACAGCTGCTAGTGATAAGCAAGCTTCTTTGCTTTCCCCTTTGAATCTTGTTTTAGCCCTCCTCATTGCTGCCCTAGGATACTACTTTTTCGTGCAGAACAAATGAAGCTAAAAAAAGGATAATAGAATATCATAAAAACCCAGCGATTATACATGTTTTTTGTATTTTTTTGCAGATAAATTAATAGTTGAAAATAACAATATTGCGATGAATTATTATACTTTAGGAATTAGCTAAGATCCCAAATAGTTTTCTAAATTATGTTGGATTAGTCTACACATTTTAAACATTTGGCAGTTTAAAAACTAAAAATTGTTTTAATTTCTTGCAGAGACTTTAAAATAAAAGAAATAATGGGCTAAAAAGGAATAACCAACATGTCTGCAAAATACTTCAATATCCATTACTGAAATCTAAATCTTCTTTGATTTCATCTCTGTTTGTGTGCTTTCTAATTTTTTATCTTGGCTTTCTTGTCCAAGGAATTCTAAGTTCTTCCTGAGTAATTTCTTCATTAGGTTCCTATTATTTCTATGATTCCTCGTTGTTTCCAGTAATACTTCTAGGCTACCAAGATTATTCTAGATCTACTATCTTATGTGATTATCTAGCACTATTTGTACTTTCATGCGTTGGGGAATGTAGATTATGAGTAGGGCTAGTATGAAATCCACTAGTTGGACCAAAGAAATGTTGTGTTGGTTTTTATTATTCTTATTTTTTCTCACCTTTATTCTTTAGAATTGCTAGATTTGGAGAGACAGTTTTATCCGTTTCATCTGAGGATATTCTGATCCAAGGGAGATATTCTATTTCAAGCTCTTCTGCTTCAATTGATTTCTCAGATTTCCCTCGAATACTGCTATTGCTAGGACCTCCTGAGAACCCTGGAATGTTACCTTTTATGTTTTTTAAACTGTTTCTATGTAATGATTGCTAGCATCGAAAGCTGATTGTATGCTAAGAAGGTACTCTAGAAGATAAGAAAACCGATGGAGGAGATGAAGGATTAGAGTATTATTGCTATTAACATAACAAAGAAGATCTCTAAGGGAACAACAGTATTTTAATGTTTTTTTAAGTTTTCCCCTCTTGACTTGACACAGCTGAAGAACTACTACTTTCACTAGATGATTCGTCTTCATTTTCTGCTTCTTTAATCTTGTATTTCTCTTGGTTCTCAGTTTTCTCAAAGCTCGCCTAACGAGCATGTACAGGATTATTCACTTTTGTTTATTTCAATGGTGGATCCTCTTCGAAATTCCCTGTCAATACGATCTCATTTTCTTTCTAATTCTCTTCTAATTCCTCTATTCTTCCAACTTAAAAACTCCTTCCTTCATGGACTACTTCCTACTTACTAATCTCTTAAATCAAAGGATCGATTGTCTCCAAAATCGAGAGATTCTCACTCGGTGATTCATCTTCTTATTCAATCAGCTAATCATTATTTTCCAACTCCCCTTTACTGCATACAGTCCTTCTATTATTCCTCACAATCTCACTAATCTACGAGAGATCTTCATATATAAAGAACTTAATCTACGCATAGCACTTGACTCTCTACTTAATGAAGAATTTACTGTAAGGGGACACGATGCGAAGGATCTTCTAAGATGTCTCAAACGCTTGCTGCTGCTATTCAGTGAAGTTGAAAATGCTAAACGATTCATCGCCAATTGAGTGACGCACGCTGACTACCAAAGATTGTTATGTTTTAGATTAGGATATCTACACTTAGACTATCCCATCGTCAGCACATAACTGGAAGCTCAAATTCAAGATGTTAAACAGCAACTAAGTTAAATGTTTCGGTGAAGATTAGATCATCCAAGCGTTAGATTTAAGATCATGTGAAGGAGAAGATGAAGAAGGTGATGATTACTATGAATGATGGTTGTAATCGTTGTTGTAGTTGATATTAGTGCTATGATGGTAGTTATTCTAGCTGTCTTAGAAGAACAAAGCTGATTTGATTGTTCTTTTCTTTTAAGTTGGAGCTATGACTTCTAATAAATTATTGAGAATTGTCTTCAAGGAGACATTTTTGAGTTCTTTTTCTGCTAACAACCATCCAGACAAAGAGTCATGGGAGAGAATGAAGTTATCCACACAATTTATCAACTTAAAGCATTAGCCTAGACAGAGTAGATTGCTTTAAATCGAACTGCTATTCTTAATTATACCTTGAATGCTATTGGTGTTTGTGTTTTGCAGAGAATCTGCTTCAGGTGGTGGTGGTTAGGGTTGTTTATGCTGATGATTGCGGTTCTACCACTGTTATACTTCAGTTTTCATGAGGGATATTTATTTATTCCGGAGTGATGCAAAGAGTATGCGCGACATGCTTCCGAGTTCATTCGAAAATCGTCTGCATTCTTGCTCGAAAGTCCGCTATTTTGCGCGCTCTCGTGCAAGTTTGCCTGAATCTGCTTCTGATTCCACGACAAGGATAACGTATGCTTCAGATAAGTAATACCCCCACATTCTGATTAACACTCGCTCTTCCTTCGAAGAATCGTCTTGGCGTATGTACCCTGATTGGTTTTAACAGGGATGTTTAAATGCAGCAAACGAAAAATAATTATTTTATGAAAAAGTTTGACTTACCATAGAAAGAAGTTGCATTAGAGCTAGAAATTGCAGATTGTACTCCTTTGTTGTTAGGATTGATGCTGCTATTGTTACTGTTTTCCTAAAATAATTCATTTTTCCTGTTTCTTCTAGGTCTTCTATCAGCTGAAGATGATTTCAAGGGAGTTGAGCAATTCGGTGTGATCTAAATAGAAATATCTGAGGATCTGCGTTTTAGGCTAGAAATTCTAAGAGGACTTGGAGACGGGTTCGAGGTGCTGCGTAAAGGAGGGAGCAGATGAGTTGATGGAAGATTGGAAGTTCTTCGAAAGAACGATTTGTTGAAGTGAAGAGGAGATCTTTTAGTTGGTGAAAAACTTGCTTTCATAAGGGCAGACTAATGCTGAGAGCAGTTTGACTGCTAAGCAAGGCTGTTACGACTTGGCAGATAAAGTGGAGAAGGCATGATGCTTTTTTAACTCTGATTGATGGGAGATGATAATCTTAGGAAATTCATTGGATTCATAGGTTTCTTTTGATTTCGTAGATGATCGATTAGTGCTCTGACTTTTGTTTTCAAGTTATTCGGAGGGAGTGTATTTCTGTGAGGTTTGCTATTGCTGCCAAGTGGATTTAGCTGAGTCTACGAAAGCATGTTATTCAATGTAGACAAGTCATTTACTTTAAGAATTGCTTTTCCTGCGTTATTCACAGACTGCAGTTCGATTGTCTCTTCTCGTTCGTTGAATCTACTGAGAATAACTGGAACTTATATCATGCTCTCTAGCGTCAAAATCATCGCTTGTTAGTGCTGTCTCAGCTTGAAATCTCTCTGCGTAAGCTTCAACTAAACGATAAACATACTTAGAATTAGTAAATACAAAAGTAGCGTAGTCAATATCCTTATCACTGAGAAATCCACACTGCTCATCATCACAGCTACATGCAGCACAAACAGACTAACTGCTTGGAAAATTATACTACACGACAGCGACACAGCAGCTACAGCTGACACACAGGAATACCCTAGTAGCACACCATCTAATGGACTTGACAGCAATACTTTGACTCTGCAGCTTCCGCATACTCGCAGAATCTCAACTAGACTAAACCAAAATGTCCCTGCACGGTAGGAAATCACATTGAATTAGAATAAAGAAATGAGAATCGCATTAAGGAAAAACGCCACAGCTTGAACGATTTGAAATGCATTCTAGCCATCATTCCAGTTAGTTGAAGTTTGTGTGACTGATGCACAAATCAGCTGAGAAAGCTCACATATCGCTTGAATACAGACGAAAAGATTCAACCATCTGCCTCGTTCTTTAGAGAGACTCTCGTAGAAGCATCTCTCGCTTTCTGTCAATAAGAGGCACCTGGAGAAGCAGGCTTTCATACGAAGAGGAGCTGATATATTTTCTACTATTCAAGTTCGCTAATTAGGGTTTTGATGTTTTTATATCAATCAATCTCTGACTCCTACTTAGGTCTTTTCTAATATCTACTACCCTGAGATAAATCTCCCAAATAAACAAACTAAACTAAACCTTTATGATATTGTTTTTTAATCGTTAATATACTCTTTATCTTCCCCATCCCATCACAGCAGTTTAGTCCTTTTTCAAGGTCAATTTAAAATTTACTTCATTAGAGCCAATTCTTTAAAATTGAATGTTTGAGAAGCAATCATGAATACACACTCACATCAACACATAATCACACTTAATGATGATATTTTACAATAACATTTAATGGTTGTTTCAATTCAAATATCAAATAACACATGAATTTTGTTTTCTTGATACAAAATCATTTTTGTTTTATCTCAATTTATGTTTCTTTTTTGCTATTTTTCTCTCAAAAACAATTTCTGTTTTTCTTCTTTTTCAGAATTCTTAGTGTCTATGTAACAGCCTATTAGCCCCTTATTTTTCAATTTCTACTTTTTCCAGGAATTCTCTGAGAGTATTAGCTTCTTGCTTGAGCTTCTCGATGCGTGCGATAGTATCAAGCTTATCCGACAATGACTACGCATTCTTAGCAAGATTTTCTTCTCTTTTAATCAAGTTATCTGCTTCCTTAATAATCTCAGTCTAACACTAAATGTACTCCCTTATTTAATCCTACTTTTTTGTCTCAAAATCTTCTGTATTTTTATCATAATAAGTCTAAGTTTCCTTTCTTAGCAAGTCCCTTAGTTCCTCCTTCATCTAAGCTACTTCCTATCTTTTTTAATCCCCCCTAGCTTTCTTCACATTATCATCAGCGGAAATCTTCTCGCAGGCATATTTTTCATGAACCAAATCGAGATTACTCAAATAAAACTAGTTACTTGCTTCAATCTTCGCCATATATGGCTAGTCTTTTAGAAAACTACCTTCTTTGGAGGGTTGCTACTCGATTCTGCTCATTTTTAGATACTACAACTCAAACGGTGCGTAAATTCTAACTTTTTTTTATATAAATTTCTTAACAAATCAAGGAAAAATTATTTCTTTTTTATTCCCACCCAGCTTTGAACTTGAATTGAATTTCAGCAAGGCTCAAAGCATCCCCCTCACCTTGTTCTTTCTCCTTCCCCAATTGATTGAATCAAATATCTCACATTTTATTATCTAAAAATCAAACATTTTAAGATACAAGAATATGCATTTATTATTTAGTTTTTCAAACAAAGAAAACATAACTATTTCATTATCCATTCTATGCACTTATTTTCCTCTCAGAAAATTACATCATCTCCATCTCCTTTTTCTACTTTATTTTCTTAATTTTCATTTAATTTCAATCTCTTTTACTTAGCTTATTATTCCTACAATTCCTTGAATTATCCTGCAATTTTCTCAACGTATTGTCTCTTTTCTTAAAACAATTTCTAAATATGCTGCATCTCCCCTTGCATAGACATTAACTGATTCTAAGCAATGATTCGATCAGCTCTTTCTGACCAATAAGCTTTCTACAGTAATTCAAAATCAGCAAGGGTAATTTCCCATTCAGGTGCGATGGATACTCTGTCTAACCTAATTAGTTCATTTGCTGCTTTTGTCTTTTCAGATAATTATATCCCCTGAATCTTAAATTCTTCAGTAATTTTTTAGTTTTCCTTAATGAGCTGAGCATTTCTGAGTTATGCAGAAGCAAGTTCGGTCTTGATGTTAAGAGAATCTGCTAATTATTCGTTAAGCGATGAATTTCGTTCTTTGAGGATATTATTGTGCTATTATGCTTGCTCGTTACGTGATTGCACAACACTAAGCTATTCTTTGAGCATGTTGATCTCTTCTTTAAGTGCATTCGTTTTATCGATGCTATCACAGTAGGCATTGTTTAATTCTCTTTTTTCTTGAATACTTTGAATGTACTTTTCATCTTTTTCATGCAATTTGCCTTAATAGAATTAGTCTTTAGCTGCAAGTTGATTTATTAAATCTTTAGAGGAGGTATTCATCTAGTTGTCTATGTCTTCCTCTTCAATCTCATCCTCCCCCTCCTCATCATCATCCTCCTCCTCATCATCATCCCGTTGTCCATTTGATTCCTCCTCCTCATATGTTCCCTGTGATATTTCTATTTCACAATTATCTGAACCATTTCTTATTTGGAGTCCTTGTTCTTCAGATTCATCTTCTTGACTTTCATATGAATTTTGACCATCGTCTTCAAGTAAATATTCATTATCAGTCTGATCTTCATACCCTTATTACTCGTTTTATACCTCTTCATCTTCATCGTCATCATTTACATTACCATCTTCTTAAGATTCACCATTTTCATCTATAAATCTACTATCATTGTCTTCTTCTTCTTCTTCTTCCTCCTCTTCCTGCTACTCTTCTTCTTCTTCTTCATTATCCCCATCATCTTAGCTTTCTTAATCCTCTTCCTCCTCCAATTAATCTGCTTCTTAATCTTCTGTATAAGACATCCCTTCTTATTCTTCATCTTCCTCTCCTTCTTCTAATTCTTCTTATCCTTGAGACAATTCTCCATTTTAATTTCCAGAGAAATCCTAATAAAATCCCTATTAAATATATCTTTCTGACTCACCTCCTTCGTCAGCCTCCTCATTTTCAGATAGAAATTAGCCATCCTCTTAATCAATATTATCCTCCTCTTAGTCATTTCTTTCGATCATTTAGCTATCAGACTCATTCAATTTACTATCACTCTGATCTTTGTAGTCTCTATGCTATTCGTTAAGGTTTCTCTAAGTCTCATATCTATTAATATCATATTTATCGTTTATTTCCTTATCTTCATCTGCAATTACCTCATCTCTTTCTATCTACATTTCTTCTTCTTCTTCATCTCCTCTTTCAATTTATCCTTCATCATCATCTTCCTCATGATTTTAATCTCTTTCCCTTTTCTCTTCCCCTTCATCTACACAATTATTTTCTCTTTATTTTTCCCTATTCTTAACATCCTATTCATCATCCGTGTACTATCCAAATAACTCTTTATCTCCCATTTCTTATTCCTCTTCTTCCTTACTATTATTTCCCTTGCCATTTCTCAGTTATTCCTCCCATTCATTTTCCCTTTCTCGAAACTCCTTGAATCTGTGATTTTCAATATCTATTTATTGCTCTTTTGGTTCATCTCCACATAAATATTTCTGCAGCAATGAGTTTGTCTTAGATTCTTCTTAGAACTAATTATTTATCTGCCCTGAGAGATGTGTTTCTTACCGTTTAACTTCCTCCTCTTCTTCCTTCCATTACCCTTTAGCCAAAGCCCTTTCCTCATTGGAACTCACCTCTTCCTCAATCTATTTCTCAGCATTCTACTTCTAACAAAGAAGTATTTTTTTTGTAAATTTTTCCTACTAACTTTTAGATAAAATCTCTTCTTCTTCATCTTCAAAAACTATCTCATCCAAAGCTTCATTCAAATCCACACTCTTCTTTAAGTTTGGCTTTCCAACATCACCCACAAGTTCATCAACTTCCATTGAGTTGTCTGATCTCCCTAGCTCTTTTAATAGCTCCTATTCCTCCTCTTCTTACTCTAGATTTGATGATTATCCTTGTTGTGCACTTTCCTCGTTAAACATCTCATCTACAACTTCATTCAAATCTTCTTTTTGCTTTTACTTAACTTGATTCTCAGCTAATTCTTCAGAATCTTCCAATACCTATTCCCAAGATGGTTAAGAAGATTCCTGTAATTCAATATCAATATGTTATTTTAACTATTCCTCTTGTAATTCTAGGTGTCCTTAGTTTTGTTTTTATTCTTCTCTATGAGATAGTAAAGGCTATGATAAAGCAGACATCAGAGAAACAGATTCATATGATGAGTTTTCTTTTGATAAATTTATTTTGTTTTACTCAGCTTCAATTATTTGTTCCATATTTGTTCCTTTTGCTTCATCTTAACCATCTTTTTTATCCTCAAACCCATTCAAACTACAGTTAGCACTCTGCTGCTTGTGATCTTCAAGATCATCATACGGTTCTCTTTCTGCTTTGATCTACTCATTATTCTTATCCCCCTCATTGCCCTATTCCTTACTTATCCATTAATTTCCATCATCTTTCTCCTTATTTTCCATCACATCTATTAGATTTTCTTCACCTTCCTTCTGTTAATAATTGTTTACCTCATCTAACTTGTTCTCCTCCCTATCATGCTCTCCACTCATTTAAGTTATCTTTTTCAATTATTTCTCTCTTTTTACTTAACTTTTGCCTGATTTGATTTTTGTTAATCAAAAATATTTTGATCGTTATCTCTTTTCCTCAGATACTCATAAAGACTCTTGTTTTCTCCCTCCTTTTTTGATTTATTCCTTCAACACCTCCAAATACCACAAGCATTCGATTTAACTTTCAAAAACCAATCAAATTGGCCCAATAATATGAAATTTTCTTTAAATTACCCCAATCATACTAATCCCCTTTTTTGGTTTTCTCTTTCAAAAAATTCATTTTTCTTAAATAATTTCAATAATGCCAGAGATTCTCATTTTATTATCCTTTTCTTGATATGGTTTTTTCTTTTCTAAATCAATTAATTGAGTCTTGAAATCTTTGAAATCACCTATTGACAGGATATATATTCTTTTTTGTTTAATTTTCAATGCTTTTTGAGAACATCTAAACTCATACGAGAGTATATGATATTCCCTTTTGAGTTGCTTTGATTTTCTCAAGTTAGAGAGGGGAAACTACAAATTCCTAGAGCAAAATAAAAATAAAATATTAAGAAAAAAATATTCATAATAATAAGGAAATTAAGCACTATAGATGAGCACTGATAATTTAAGACTTAAGCCATGGTTCCATTGGACTGATGAGGAGCGTTCCCATGCTATTTTCAACGCATATTAGAAGCGTATTTTGAAGAGTGCAGATTTGCCTTCTTTCCTGACTGCTAACCGCATCAACAATTTCTCCACTTGGCTATTCCCCCTTGTGGCACTTCCTCTCTTCAATAAGACCCTCTTCAAAGCAGGATTCTTCAGAAAAATTCAACTAACTCGTCCTGATCTCGACTGGTAGGCTTTAAGACTCGTGACAGTTGCAGGTTCTTGGATTGCTTGGTTGAACTTCAGCCCTTTTTACTCCAAACTCGAAAACGAGAAGGAATTACTCCTTGATACTCTCGAAGTTCGCATTGGAGTCAACGTTCTTGATTTGAACGACGCTTTACCCAGATGGACTACCTCCCAAGAATACAACAGACGCACTCAAGCACTCTACAATCAAAGAAACGGACTATTAGTTGGAATTCTTTATCCTCAAGAAGAATCCGCTAGACCTCTTGTAGATCTTGCTACTTTCCCAAAGAGTCTCACCAAGGATAAGATCACCAAGTGAAGGAACACAAAAAATAAATCCTGTTAATGGATTTTTTTCATGCAGGTTATTTTTACTTATTAGTAACTTTCTTGCATAGGGTTTGTTCTATTACGAAGCTAAAGAATAACTATTAAATCTACTGCATACACATATACTCACAAGAGCATAATATTTAGCTTGGAATAATTAGATCATTTTTTACAATATAAAAATACAGGTTTGAAAAAGAACAAAATGAGAAAGGGTGTTTTTAATCTTCAACTATTTGGTTGAGAAATATGGATTTTTCACTGAGGAAGAGTGAATTCGACTTATTTGTATTTGAGATTGATAATATTCCTTGCGTTACATGTGTTAGTCTAGTAGAAGGAAGAATGACTAACACTTTGAAACTATCCAAAATGTGAAGATATTTTTGTAAAAAATTGTAATCTTTAATCCATCCAAAAGAATTCCTCTCTTTGTTTTTTGTTTGTTCAAGGATATTTAATCTCAATTTTGAATTGCCATTCACTTAAGGTTATGTAGTTCTGCTAATTGCTGCTCTCTAGCTGCATCAGTGTAGAAATAATACAGAGTCATGCCAGGTGATGCATGGGCATTATCATTTTCTGTTTTCATTTAGGAGTAATTTGGTTAAGAAATTGAAGTTAATCCATGAGTAGTTGGGATTGATGTGATTATCGTGGAGAGTTATTTATCAGCTAAAGAACAGTAAGTTGCCCTAGCTTCCAGTGAATCATATCTTGGCGTTGAACAACCAGATTTGAAATTGCTCGTGTTAAGTCGATCTGGATGATGCAGTTGAATATAATGATGTGAATATCGTCTGATTGTCTTGAGTGCTGGAGTAAACCGAGGCATTGAGCAAGGGACATTTGTGTCTAATTATTGTTATTTTTTGAGATTTAGTTTCTTAAACTGCAGGGAAGATCTCTATGTGTTGACGAGTCTATGATCCAGGGAATCAGTTGCAGTTAAGCAATACAACTATTAGTTTTACTACTATTAATTACTTTATATTTTACTTATATAACTGCTATTTATTTGTTCTTCATCGTTGCTAACTGTAGTCAAGATGTTTCTGTTTTTGAAGTTGTTTTTATTACAATCTTCAATATCCCCTTCATTTTAATATCTGTTGAGTACTTTCGCAGTTGCTTAGACTTATAACCTTTCTAGCATATCTTACTTTAAAGATTTACTTCGAATGCGTTTCTCTTCGTCTGCTTTGGATTGCCTCACCAACGCTGGAGACACCCAAGTTTTGTTTTGATCGTTTGTTCCTTGTGTTAAATTTCTTTGTTTTAAATTCCATAATTGCTGCTAATGTTACTATTCTCCTGTGTTTTCATATTTTTAGCCAATTCTTTCATCTTAATCTATTAGTTTTGGTATGCTTAACCATTTGTTTTGTTCTTTCTAAGACTCTATTGTGAGAATTCTTTTTCTAAGAGATTTATTATTATACTTCAATGGAGGGGGAGGATTAACTTATTTGAGAATCTTAAGATTTATATGATAGTTCCTAGCGATGCGCTGAATCTCAGTTGATACTAGCTTCAGATCAGGTGGTGGTAATGGACTTGAACTAATAGGTAAAGTAGGTTTCTTTAATAGTGTTTAAACTATTTATTTTCCTTGTTGTTTTCTGTGTTCTTTCATAGAAGAATAATTGTTTTAGTGCTTTGTTTTAATTTAGCGATTATTCGAAAAAGATCAAACAAAATAGAAAGCTAGCAACAAAATGTAATAACAAATAATTGGAATGGATAATTACCAACAGATTACAATAAAAGACAAAGGGAAAAGAAAATATCTAATTAAGCAAAATATAGGTTTCAAAATAGAATAGAAGGAATTTATATTTTTAAAAATAATTTAAAAAAAAGTTTAAAAAATAAGGAATTATTAATGGAATCAAATGAATGAAGGTTTAGAGGGTTTTTTGTTGCTTTTTTATGGGATTGCTTCTATCTTTGAGATTTCTAGGGCTAGGGAATACATTACACTCTATGTTGGAAAAAATAAAAGTTAATTTATGTTTTTATTCATTTCGATATTAATCCTGTCAATTTGAAGCATTATTCTAAGAATACTAAGCGAAAAGGAAGAAATAATTTATACTTTTGGGCATTTAAAAAATAATAAAAAAGGAAATATTTGTAGTTTTTGCTAGTCAAAGCAGAAAGAGAAATTGAATTCCCTTTGAGAATAAGGGGGGGAAAGAGCTTTA
>Ga0302271_10000335_pt1 | contig 45020 bp, 19 predicted proteins | sample III_Bog_N1_1_FD_198767 | JGI IMG/M metagenome (GOLD analysis project Ga0302271, IMG submission 198767) | Peat permafrost microbial communities from Stordalen Mire near Abisko, Sweden - III_Bog_N1_1 | ecosystem: Environmental > Terrestrial > Soil > Wetlands > Peat | place: Sweden: Abisko...
AACCCCAACCCCAACCCCAACCCCAACCCCAACCCCAACCCCTCAAAGGAATTTTGGAATACTTGAATTAAAAAATAAGAAGGGGACCAAAGAAGGAGTTGATCAGTTATATTATTAATTAAAGTATTTGCTTTCGAAATGATTGTGTTAAAAGATATTTTAGAATAAATTTGAAGAGCATAATATTTGCACTTTTTAACAAATTTATGTAAATTTAAAGAATATGGATCTTTTGTTTTAATGCAAATAATAAAATAGGAGCTGTTATTATTAATAATAGTTAAGTTAAACGCTTATTTTTGTTAAAGGTTGAAATTGAATTGATAATTCATTTAAAGATCAATAAAAACAAGATATTAGACGCAACTTGGTTTATTTACAGAATAATTTGTGAGAAGATTTCTTTGAATAATACAAATAAGATTCAAGGGAAATGGCTCAAAGTTTATAATATATTCAACTTAGTCAATAAGTTGTCTTATAAGTTGAGACACAGTTGGGAATCAGAAGTAAAGAGCTAGCTGAACTATTCATTGATTATGCATTGGAGTCCTAAACAGAGTCTGAATTCTCTGCAAAGGTTCGTGAAGATGCAGAAGATCTTTCTCTTTAATTCATTAGCAGTCTTTTTAAGTTAGTCAAATCAAAGTAAAGCTTGATCCGTCCAAAGGCTGTGGAGGTCGTCCCTTAGTTTTTAGCACCACATTTGTAGAAAAAATAGGTTGCTGAAATGCCAGTAAAAGACAAAGAAAATTCAGTTTAGGGGGAGAAATTTAAGATGGAAAATGGTAGCGATGAGGAAGAAATTGATGAAGAAGACGAAGAGGAAGTGCAAAAAAGAGAAGAAAAAAGAAAGAGATAACAATATGCTAGCTTATTTCCTGCTTTAGCAGCTAAAGATGAAGTAAATCTAGATGTGCCTCTCCCAAAAGAAGCTGGTGGATCTATTGAAGAAAGTAACTCTGAAAAAAAAGATTTGAAAGAAGACTAAAATGAGATAAAAAGCGAGAAACATGGAAATCGTCACTAATCAAAGCGTTCAAAAAGCAAATCTAAAGAAAGAAGAAGACACTCTAAATCTAGAAGTAGAGAGACATCAAAGAAATAAAGAAGTCCCTCAGAGGGAAGGAAAAGAAAACATTCGAAAGAGAGAAAATACAAAAGGAGTCTATCAGATTCTTAAGAGAGATTGCATAACAGAAAGAGACAGAGATCAGAAGAAAAAAGGAAACGGAAAGGATCCAGATCTGAAGAGAAGCCCAGGAGAAAAGACAGAAGAGATCATTCTGAAAGTCCAAAGCCTCTAAGAGAAAAAAGATCACCTACTGGAAAAGACTGGAGAGGAGAAAAGAAGCAAAGAAGAGATGAAGTAGAGAAAGATGCGATTTTAGAAGGAATTGTCTCGAAAATCAGTGAGTTTGGCTGTTTTGTATCTCTGGATAATGTAGGAGGAAGGAAAGAGGGATTAGTACATATCAGTCAGCTTTCTTAGAAAAGAGTCGCTTCTATTTCAGAAATTGCAAAATTAGGCTAGAGAGTGAAAGTTAAGGTATTGAGTGTTATTGGAAATAAGATATCTTTGAGTATGAGAGACGTGGATTAGATAACTGGAGAAGATAAAGGGATATAAAAGCAAAAATACGAAGAAATGATGATGAGAAAGATAGATCCACTGCAAAAAAAAGAGGAGAAAGTGTTTGGAGTGCTCGACAAAGATGAAATAAGGAAAAAAAATGAGAGAGCTAAATTCGGGATGCTGACAGGGGTATTGCTGATGTCTGAAGGAGGTGATGATAAAGATGATAAGAAGAAGAGATTCAGAGAAGACTCATAGGAGAAATGGGAGAGAAAACAAGCTGCATACTACACTAAAAAGCATTTAGGAATGGAAAGAGAGGAAATTGATTTGGAAGATGGTGTCTCAGAAGAAGAAGATGTTGAGATTGAATTAAAAGAAAAAGAGACTCCTTTTTTGAGGGATACCACAACAAAAGCTGGAGTTAATCTCTCACCAATTAGAGTTGTTAAGAATCTGGATGGATCATTGCAGAGACAAGCACTAAATGCTATTTAATAAGCGAAAGATCGAAGGGAAATTAAGATCCAAGAATAGAATGCCCTTATTGATAGTATTAATAAGCAGGAACTGTAGAAAATGAACACTGATCCTACTGCAGAATCTATCCTTGTTCTTGGTAATTTAAAGCACCTTGGAAACACTTCTACCAATGAAATTCCAGAATACAAGAAAGAAGCTATGTTTAAAGCTGCATTGAATAATATTCATGGCAAACCAAAACCAACTTTAACTATCAAGGAGTAGAAGGAATCACTTCCAATCTTTACTTACAAAGACTAACTTATCAAGGCTTGTCAAACTAACAATATCTTGATTGTTATTGGTGAGACAGGTTCCGGTAAGACAACCCAGATGACTTAGTATCTCCTTGAAGCTGGTTTCTGCAAATAAGGTAAAAAGATAGGTTGTACCTAGCCCAGAAGAGTTGCAGCAATGAGTGTAGCAAAGCGTGTTGCTGAAGAAATGGGAGTGGTTCTTGGAGAAGAGGTTGGATATTCTATTAGATTTGAAGATTGCACTTCTGCATCAACTGTCGTTAAGTATATGACAGATGGTATGTTGCTGAGAGAAGCACTTTTAGATCCTGAAATGAGTAACTATTCAGTTATTATGCTCGATGAAGCTCACGAAAGATAGCTCAATACTGATGTTCTTTTCGGACTTCTTAAAAAAGTTGTGAAAAAAAGAAAAGATTTTACATTAATTATCACTTCGGCTACCCTTGATGCTGTTAAATTCTCTACCTATTTCTTTGACTGCTAGGTATTCCGTGTTCCAGGTAGAACTTTTAAAGTAGAAATGCTATTTTCTGCTGAGCCAGAATCAGATTACCTTGATGCTTCTCTCATTGTTATTATGCAAATCCATCTCCATGAACCTCCTGGTGATATTCTGCTTTTCCTCACTGGTTAAGAAGAAATTGATAACGCATGTCAAATCCTTTACGAACGTATGAAAAGACTAGGATCAGATGCGCCAGAACTTATCATTCTACCTCTCTATGCAGGACTACCAAATGAACTTTAGAATAGAATATTCCTTCCAACACCTGAAGGAAAGAGAAAATGCATTGTGTCCACTAACATTGCTGAAGCTTCGTTGACTATCGATGGTATCTATTATGTTGTTGATCCTGGATTCGCTAAAATAAAAGTCTATAACCCAAAACTTGGTATGGATTCACTCCTCATTGCACCTATTTCATAGGCATCAGCTAAGTAAAGAGCAGGTCGTGCAGGTAGAACAGGACCAGGTAAATGTTTCCGTCTTTACACTGAAGAAGCCTTCAAGAATGAGATGCTTCCAACAAGCGTGCCTGAAATTCAAAGAACAAATCTTGCTAATACGGTTCTTCTTCTAAAAGCAATGGGAATCAACGATCTAATAAGCTTTGATTTCATGGATCCCCCTCCAATTTAGACTCTTATTTCTGCTCTTGAGTAGCTCTATACTCTTGGGTGTTTGGACGATGAAGGTCTTTTAACCCGTCTTGGTCTAAAAATGGCTGAATTTCCTCTTGAACCTCCACTTTCCAAAATGCTAATAACGAGTGTTGATTTGACATGTTCAGATGAAATTGCAACTATTATTGCAATGTTGTCAGTCCAAAATGTATTTTTCGCCCCCAAAGATAAAAAATAATAGGCTGATCAACGAAGAGCTAAGTTCCATCATGCTGATGGTGATCATCTGACATTGCTTACTGTCTATGAAGCTTGGAAGGCAAATAACTTTTCGAATATTTGGTGCCACGAAAATTTCATCGATGCACGAACTATCCGTCGTGCTCAAGATATCCGCAAACAGCTCATTAGTATCATGGATAGATATCACCTACCAGTTTAATCTTGTGGGAAAAACTATGCCAAAGTTCGTAAAGCTATTTGTGCAGGTTTCTTTAATCACGCAGCCAAAAAAGATAGAACAGAAGGATATAAGACTATCATTGATAATCACACTATCCATATCCATCCAACATCTGCGCTCTTTTAAAAATCTTCAGATTGGGTTGTTTATCATGAGTTAGTCTTGACTAGCAAAGAATATATGAGAAATGTATGCTCAATAGATCCTAAATGGCTGGTTGAAGTTGCTCCAAGCTTTTTTTAGAGTGCTAATCCTCATGTGCTATCCAAAGCAAAGAAACAAGAAAAACTAGAATCACTCTCTACGAAATTCGGAGATCCAGAAGCCTGGCGTTTATCAAAGCGCAGAGGTAATGGATGAGCATTATTGTTTAGACAAATAATGTGAGTTTAAGTTTACATTTTTAACAACAATAGATTGTCTTTTATTAACTAAATTGACATTTTGCTCTTGTATTTCTGAACAAAACAGAAAGATGTTTAAGAAATAACTAACAAATCAAAACAAAAGTCATCATAATTAGAGACTTAAGTAATTCAGATTATCAAGCAATAGAAATTGTTAAAAATTGCTTTAAATTTACATTATTTAAGAAATTTAAAAGATAATTGAGAAAAACAAAATCAATTTTAATAATATTATTGAAAAGAAGTGCTAATCAACTCATCTCTCGTATTAGGCAATATAATTTGAGAAAGAACAGAGACTAACAGGAGACTATTTCAAATAACATGGATTTAAATGGATAACTTGTCTTAAGCTAGTCTCTTTCGTTGCCTTTTCAGGGTCAGCTTTCAGTTAAGAAACCACTGAACAAACAACGAGAAGATGCATATGACATTAATCCAAATGACCTCTAATTCTCTGCATAATAGCCATAATAATATTCGGCAGATTGGCAAAATTATAATTAACAGTAGAATTGTGTGCCTCTTCAGCTCGATTCACATTCGCATAGTAAAGACTCCCCAAAGTTGCAGCATTTAGCCATATTTGAAAAGGGGGATTCTGAATAGCTGAAAAATAACGATCAGACTAAATCAACTATTGAATGTGCACAGGTCTAGATATAAATGCCTATGGAACAACCAGCAGGTAGTAACACTAATAATTAAATTGACTTTTCTGATCCCAAAAATCGCTAAATGCTCGAGGATTAGTTCTTTGGAAAGAGTGAGGTAGTCCTAAAGGCCCCCAATGCTAATTTAAAGATGGATTCTAAATTCAACTAAAGGAAATTTAAATTTCTAGCAATTTTTCTTGCGTTAGGAGGAATCGCACTAATAATAATTGGTTTTATAGTCTCTTTCTCTGGATCTGAAACCAATGTTATGAGAGGTGGTGCCTTTTGGGTAGTGGGGTGTCTCTGCTGCATTCCAGGAATTTATTACAGTTATAAGATAATACGTGCTTATCAAGCAAACAAGACAGAGGATTTAGCTGCAAAAGACATTCCACGTTTTTGAAGAAGTTGGAGGCATAATAAAATTAATATATTAGGAAATCATTGAGATATTGAGAAGGCAAACTAGAAATAGAAGCATATTTTCTTAGATTTTTTAAGAAAATAATAGAACTATTTCAGACTAAAGGCACAAAAATAGATTTAAAACCAAATATTTTTCTCATTTTGCATTATTTTCACTCATTTGTATCAATCATTCATTTCCTGTTACTTAAAATAAGGTATTTGGCTGTATTAACTAAATTAATTTCGAAGATCCTTAGTTTCACAAATGATTTCCAATTAGCTTATCAACAAGTTGTAATTTAAGTTCAACTGGAGTGATTAGTATTAAATATTATTGGATACGAAAAAGGACAAAAAAACAATTATTGATGGGAGCACATAAACTCTCTAAAAACTCTATGTTTCCAATCAAATACCTTATGACTTCAAAAACACTTACAAAACACTAAATATACTTGAGTTTGAATGATAATTTCTTTAGATAAATTGTAAATTCTTGAAATTCCCCACAGAATATGTTTTAATCTAATGAAACTGAAGTGTTCTTGTAGCAGATAAACTAGGATTTATTGCAGACAAGATCCCCTTGATATTCATCACAGATAAACGAGATAAGAAGTGTCATTCCACATCAATTATACTTTTCAAGATATTTTTATGTTTTTTCAAAGCAATTTAATTAATGATTATTTTGCACTGTTTAGCCAAATAAATTTTGTGAAAAAATAGAAAGAAGACTATTCTTTCCTTTCAAATTAGATTTCAATTCAGAATGTATTCAAAACGTATGGAAATATTAAAGTGCAGTTAATTGTGATAATCTTAGAGATTATTCAATCTTTAATTCATGTGGTAACTTTTTGTTTTTAATCAACTTCTCTTATTCCATTCCATAGCGCAAACACAATTACTTTATTAGATAATTTCTTTCAATCAAAATCAATCTTCTTTTATTTTAATTAATTAGTAATAATAGCTAAATCGAGGCAGAATGAGTTTGAACACTCAAAAGCAGTCCATTTGGTCTGGAAGTGTCTATGAAGGTGAAACAAAAGATGGATGGTATCATGGTTAAGGTAAAAAGGCTTATGAACAGTTTGTGTTGTTTGAAACAGATTTCAAAATAACTATTTTGATCAAATCTCTCTTTTTTCGACATTTTTAGGTAGATTCAAGTATCCAAATGGAGTCATCTATGAAGGAAACTTTGTGAAAGGATAATTTCACGGAGAAGGAATCTTAATTTGTAAGCAAGAAGTGAATTCTATACTTCTTATTTACAGTCAGTATTTAACTAGATCCTAATGGCGGAAAGTATAAAGCTCATTGGGAGCATGGCAAGATGATCAAAGGAGATTATTATTTCTAAGATAATTTGAAATATGAGTCCGACAGTTGGAACTACTGCAAAGGAGATGACAGAAGGTTCTATCCTGAGATTCTAAATGGAATAAAACCTGCTGGAGCTACTCAAATGACTAAAGAAGAAAAGGCACCTCATTTAATTCCAGAAGGCACCTATGGTAAGGATATTACAAAACATAAATATGAAACTTATTGTATTTTGAAACAACTTTCAAGATGTCGGAGAAGGCTACTACGAGCCGATTAAGTCAATAATATACGAATACGATGGCAATATACTCAGAACCCCAAGCGAAGCTGAAGTAAAAAATAATTATCAATTAATTGTATCAGTATTCATATTTTTTGCCTATCAGGTTGAAAACATTCTCAAGACGTGCAGATACAACCCTAGGAAATCACTCATCATCTCAGGAGTAAAAAATGATTTGCTTCTTTCTCTTTTGTTCATAATTGTTAATTGTTGTTAAAAGGAGAATGATAAAATCATCAAGAGTGTTACTGGTCCTCCTAAATAGCATAATATGTGAATGAATTGCTATTAATGTCTTTCAAAGTGTTTGATTTCAAAAAAGACACAAGAGAATTCAATTTATATTGTGTTAATAATCTTGAGGAGTAATTATCAGATTATGCTTAAAGGTTTTGAAGAAAGAAAAAAAAAAAAATAAAAAAGTTAATTTGCATTCAAAATAGATAGAAAACGAAAGTGGCTCCCTAAATTGCATTCTGGGTAGTTTTTATTTTTATGCTCTGAATGGAATATTTTAGTGAATACAAAAACTAATCAAGATTGCTAAAAAAATATTTTAATATTTTAAAATAATTAAAAAGGTTAAAATACCTTTATTTTTGGTGAAGGTTAGTTGAAGTCGTTGATTGATTCTAAATCCTTGATGTTACTTAGTTTAGAAGCACTCTTTTGTGTTTATAACTACGCCAAAATGCGGTCACAGCCAGATATTTATAAATTAAAAAACAATCAAACAGATTAATTCCTTTTTAGCGGTAAGATAAATGGAGGATTCTTAACCTGATCAATAAGAAGACTTGCAAGAACAAAAAAATGACAATCCAACTTCGAAATAAAGTGAGGAAGATTCATAAAATCAAGTCATGAACAAAGGATGGATGAGCAATCTTCATAGAGAGTCAAGAGTCAGCGATAAGGACTATTAGGCTCAGATTCCTCCTCTTTCCTACTAAGACTAAAAGAAAATGACTAGGATATTCACAAATCATAAGAAAACATACCAACCTTTCATCGAAGAGCTCTCAACATATCACAATAAGAATGGTCTTGATGAAGATGAGTTAAATGATTATCTTCATTTTGCTATGAGAATAGCCTTCAGAGATGGTAAGAATGACAGTGAAGGTCTCCTTGTTGGCTTACCGACCAGCAACTAAGTAGAAGCAAACGCTTTGAATTTTTTAGCTAAATGTGATTATCAAGTCGTTTTGGCGAAATTCTATTTGACATTTCCGACCCTTATGTGTTTCAATGCATACAAATTGAGAACACAGAGACCAATACAGCTTAATGAAGATGAAATGCAGGAGAAAATAGATCTTCATCTCTCCTCACTCTAAGAAACCAAATTTAGTAATTTCCAATAATTCTATGCAAATTCTATTTTTAAGGAATCTATCAGGCAACCAAATGCCATTTTTAGCTATTATTTTTGCATAAATATTCATTTTCCTATTCTTTTTAAAAATAATGCGAAAGATGAGATAATGGAAAGTTCTTATTCCAATTCGACACTGTGGTTATTAGGATGATTGTAATTCTAATGATATTTGCTTTTAGGTCAGAATGAGAAGTGGAGGAAGGAACTCAACGACATGCTCGAATGCAGAAACCCTATCTCAAAGGTAAGAAATTATAGTGGTTTTATTTTGAAAAATGGAAAGGAGGGTTAAACTGTTAGACAATATGCTTAGAAAAATGAACGTTGTAAACTATCTCCCCCCTTTGCGCAGATCATTCTTTTTTATTTGTTATTCAATCGTTTAACTCATAAGATAATGGAACTATGAAAAGCCATTTGAGAAATGAGCTAAATATAAAAAAGGAGTTTAAAATTTTATTGCAATAAACAGATTCACTCGCATCTAGAAGCTGGAAAAATGTTGAGACAGGAAATCCCTGACAATGTTAAAGAAGCCTTTGAGAAGGTATTCAAGTTCTCTAAAGAGCTGAAAAAGATTATGAGTGAGAAAGCTCCAATGGTTAAGCTTGAGAACCTCAATAAAATATGCCTCACGGAGTACAAAATTGTGACAAATGAGATGCTTCAATTCGAATAGAGTAATTTCAAAAAAGAGAAGGAATAAACAAAGGGATGGATTTGAAGGATATTTAAGAGAATTGAAAATGATTCCTTCTTGTGATTTTGCGCTTTGAGAGATCTAAAATAAAATCTCAAATCGTCTCTAGAATCGCACTAATTTTATTCACTAGCCTTTTCCCTCAATTTTATTACTTTTCTATTCTCGATTCCTATCATTTTGCTTTCAATACTCTAGATATTTGCTTCTTACAAATATTTATCCCCTCAAAGGTCTTGCACGCTGTAAAGAGTGGGCGGAGAGAGTTGAGCCTCATTATTCAGAAAAAGACAACATTAACCTAAAAACATTAGCTGGGCTAATAACTGATTACAAAGTAATATTAAACTATCACAATCATCTTTTTAATGAATTATTTATCTTTTTTCAAAGAGTCTGCCCCTGCGCTGTCAATAATTTGAAAGCAAATTCAAATGGGCTTATGAACAAGCTCTTGAGTTAGTTTAGAAAATACCTAATTATTCAAAGGTTTCTAAAACACGCGGAACAGCTTCAAGCAATCAAGATCCATTCACAATAGATGAGGCGATTGATATTCTGGCATAAATCTAGCAGTTGAATATATATTGTGAGGAATTTGATGCATTCGAATGTATGGTGTTTCTTAATCTTTAAAAGATCGACAATCTGAATATGTTCCTCAATGACGATCGCTAAACGTACTCCACTGATCTTCTCAAGCAGCTCAAATAAGTATGTTGCCAACATAAATAATTCATTCGCATATTTAACACAACCTATTTCATAGGAAGCTCTTGATTTGAGCTTTCGCTCTCCCGTCGAAGATAGGATTAATGATCTTTAAGATTACTTAAAACTACTAGAGAAATTGCGAAAAGGAGCACAAGATTCATCCAAATTGTAAAATCTCCTTCAAGAGATACTAAAAGGCAAGTAAAGAGGGTTTCATTCAGCAGAATTGGAGTCTTTTCATACACTCATCCTAGCTCAAATTGCTTGGTAATTAAAAATTGTTTGATTGAGCTGACAGATCTTAATTAGCTGGATTGCTTACAGATAACACAATTGAAAGTTGTTTAATTTCCTTAATTTATGAACTTTAAAATAGGATTGAGATTGTTGAAAAATTAAAGGCAGAAAAGAAACCTGTTAACGAAAAGAAGCTGTTATCTAGCAATTTCAAGCTAGACCGAAGTGAATATGTAACTCCCGAACAACTTGAATAACTCAAAGAGCAGTCCAAACAACTGCCTATTGATGAACAATCCAAGAAGGAATTTAGCAAAATTGTATCTTCAATAGAGGCTTGGAGATGTAATGCAAGACTATTATTGGAAGCTTCAGGTGTGAAACTAGCAATTTAAAATATCTATTAAGATAACGAGCACAAATATCCCAATTCATTTGAGGAGTTTACGACATTCCTCCAATAAGGATTAGCATTTGGTACGTTTCCTGATGCATTTTGTTAAAGAGTTAATTGTAAATATTTTTGAAAGGTGTGCAGTCTTCAGAATTAATAGAAGCCATTTAATTGTTTAGAAGAGGCATCAATTGGACAATGTGCAGTCTTAACTTTCTCAAATAATACTTTGGAGAATCAGAAAGATCAGATCTGCTGTTAGATTCTTAGCTTACATCGCAAAAGGAAGCTAACAACAAGGACAAATTTGAAGCAGATAATAAGATTTCTGACATGAAGAGTTTTGAAAGATTAGCTTTTTTGATTGAAATCGAGTAGATTCCTTATTTTTGTAAATCTTCTTCGCAATTCTCTAGATTACAATAATTAAAGTAAGGAGGTTATTTCTTAATGCAATATCTAACATTATTTGATGTTTAACAGATAAGCAGCAGATGAAGTAGAAAGAGAAGCATAAACTATTGTGGATTTAGATGAATATGAACTTTAGTCGCTGAATCATTTTAATCTTGTTGAAATTATACTGAAATTAGATGAAAAGTAGAAGCAACTGCCAATAAATACAACGAATACAAACAAACTTTAGTAGATTTATGTACTCTTGCAATGGGGTAAAGAGGCTCTAAGGATTTCTAGCTAAATCAGTGAAGAAAGTTAAAAGAGGAAAAATTTGTATGAAAATCTAATAGCTGAAGGAGTTGAATAGTTCTAGAGTGTGATTCAGTGTACTTTTGAATAATCAATTAGATTAGATCTGGAAGAGCTGGTGGAGTAAGGCAAAGGATTTTGGAGAGATAATGATATTAAGATAAATAGATTTCTTGAAATTATTGCTTAAAGTCCTTCAGATAGCTCGAGTGAGGGATAGTTATTGAGTTATGAATCACTAAAGGATTTCTTGAAAAGTGGGCAGAGCTTTTAACTTAAGAATGAGTTCTTGAGACTCTTCGATTCGATATAAAATCATGTAGAATAAACTGAGAAATGGGTTTAAGATTTTTAAGCTAAGTCAATGAATGGAAAAAGAAACAATAAAGGTAGAAAATAGGAGGGAATTATTTAGAATTGTTGGTAACATTTTTAATTATTTTTTATTAGAATCAAAGAAGGAAAAGGCTTCAAAAGGTTAAAAAGGAGACAATAATGAGCAAGGTTAGAATAATGATGATAAAATGATAAGACAATAGATGGAAGAAAGTGTCTAGATAAATACAAAGACAGATATCAATGATGAAAAGTAAAATAAAGAAGATTTTATAATAATTGAAATTAACTTATTGTTTTAGTAGAGATAAGTTAGAGAATGGATAGGAGAACATTAATATTGAAGAATAGAGTGGTGATAAAATGGATGTAGAAGGCGAAGATGGAGGTTAATCAGTGGATATAAATTCAAGACAAGAAAAAGATGGTGAAGAGTAGAAGAGTTCAAAGAAGGAGTTAAAAATAAAGCCTGAAAAAAGATAAGTAAACTTCGCTTAAACTGATCGGAACATTGATTATTTTTGATTGACACTGAAAATTGCAGGAGCTGAGATTACTGAAGAAGACAAAGCAAAGCACTTTCAATTATTATTTAAGTTATGCAATGCTAATAATCACCTACTTTGAAGGCCTTAAGAAAAATATTCGAAACAAAGAAATGTCCGAGGCTAAGAGAAAGCTACTGGATTTCTTTAAATACAAATAAAAGTCTGGAGAATTGCTCAGAACAAAGTAATTGATTTTGTTTTTTGGAGAAATATTCATTTTTAATAAAAATACTAGACCGACTTTAGAAGAAATGAAAAGTTATGTTAAAAGAGGGGAACTTTTTAACAGTTACTTACCCGAACTTAGCATCATGAAGAAGATGCAAAAATGGGCTACTTAATGGGTAGCTATGGCAAGAAGAGTGCTTGATTCGTTTTCGAAAAATAAAAAGAATCTGAATAACACAAAATTTAGGTCTAAAGATGTGTTGCCTCTTGATTTTTGTGAAGATAAATATGCATTAAATTTTGAGGAAGATAATCTATGTGTGATAATCACACCAAGAAAGAAAGATTCTGAGCGCTAAAAAGCTACTGAGCAGAAACAGAACAACGGAAGTAAGCTATTTAAAGATAATAATTTGGATTACAGAAATTGTTAAATTGCTTAGATGCTAAGAGCGAGAAGAGATTCTTTGAAAGAGATTTAGAATCTCAAATAATCTTTTTAAATAACCAAAAAGAAGAAAGCGTTAATAAAATCTCAAAAGATATTAATACTAAAAGCTCACATAAAGATTCCAAAATTCAAGATAAGAAATACCTAATATCATAATAAAGTGCTCAATTTAGGCCAAAGAGAGCAGCTTCTGTTTCAAAACTTTATTCAGAAGGTCAATACATTCTTGGAACTGCAAAACTAAATGCTGAATAAATAGATTCTGCTTCTCCAGAAGGATAATAATTAGGGTAAAATGTCAAATAGTAAAAAGAAGGAGAAGACAGAATAAAACGAAAATATGTCAGAAAGCCGTTATTCCCAGTAGAAGTAGAATCATAGCCTCCTCCTCCAATGAAGAAAAAAGTAAAGATTGTTTTATTAAGATTCAGTTTTTAATTTTTTGTTTAGAAGTTTGAACTCTAAATTAAATAAGCTAATCTTTGTATGGATGATGAAGAAAACGAAGAAGAAGATTAAATCGAAAAAAGAGATTTTTAAAATTAGGATTCAAAGCAAGCTTAGTCATTAGAATATTTCAATAAGTAGCAAATGATTCAATCAGGCATAAAAGAAGTTCATTTTAGCAGGCTTCATAAAGATAATTAACATTTTGAAGTGGTTGAAGAAGATTAAGATAAAGCATATTGCATTTGTCGAGGGTACTCCGGAGAAGAATCCATAGGTTGCGATGGTTGTCTTGATTGGTTCCATTTCAGTTGTATTGGACTTAAACCATAGCTTGGAAATGTTCTAAAAAAATATTATTGTATGGGCTGTTGTTGTAGGTTTAATAGATCTTATCTCACTGGATATTAGACAGAATATATTTGGGACACTACGGAAAGAATATCGTTGTCTTAATTTGAAGGAATTGTAGCTGAGGGACTATCTTTACCATTTTTAATTAAAGAAATCGATTAAATCAGTGAATTAAAGCAAAAAGGTAGTGATTTAGTTTAAAGTAATAGTATGTTAGACAAAATTGATATTTTTTTTAAAAAGTTGATGAACAAACAGCTGAAAGTCAGAATTTACTTCTTCGAGGCACTGATTTGCTCAAAATTATTGAAGTAAAATATTTTTTTAATCCCCTGCTAGAATCTCTTAACTCTTGTAATATGGAAGTTATATGAGAAGGCTTACAAGTTGAGGGAAGAAGCAGAAAGTGAAGAAATTGAAGAATTATTTTAATAAGAAGAAGAGAAAGATAACCAAATATTTCAATGCTACCTTGCACGTACATTTGATAGCAGTTTATTTATAATTATTTAACCATTTTTATTTATTTTCCCTAAGATTTTGGATTTCCAATTGAATTCGATCAAACTGAGCAATTGTTGCTAATGCTGCAAAAGAGAGATTTCGCTCGTCTGCTACTTCGACACTACTATTCATTTAAGCTCCCTCTTCTTGAGCAGTTTTTCTAATCTACAATCAAACTGTTTGATTTATCTCGTATTCTTTCTTTTGATACTAGCAATCATATCCTCTTCCTGTTCAATCATGTGAAAAAAATATTTGAGGTAAAATTACATGTTATTTATCATAATCTTTCCTCTTTTGTTCTAAGATGTGTTTAATTTTGGAAGGAATCAGTTGCTATGAGGGATTAACTATCAACTTTAACGAAATCTAAAATAGCTGCCTCACAACTGCAAGCACTCATTTAAAAAGTTGAAAAGGATTAACTTATCATTCCTTCCCTAAGGGAATATAAACTGCAGGTAACATTGATTTTAATTTAATGATAACTGATCTCTTAAATGCAGCTGGAGGAATTCAAACAATGGCAAGCAGAGGCTAATCAATGGGTATCGCTGAATTCAAGTTCTACTTAGTAGATCCTAAAAAAGAGTGCTAAAATATAACTTGATTATCTCATTTCGAGATACGAGAATGATATCAAATATTCCTGTCCTGTTTTCTAGCATCTCAAAAGCATGTAAACCTAGCTAGAAGGATAACAACAACAACTTGCACTCAAACAAAGCACTGAATTCGCATAAAGTACCACCTTTTTTTATTTATTTATTCAATAACTTAAACTATTTGTGAACTCTTACCAGACAAACAAGAAGATAGCATAGACTCAGTCTAATCTTTCTTAGACGATCTTATGGATGGTGATGATAAGGAATTTATTAGTAATATTGACAACGAAAATGATGAGGATAATCAAACAGACAGTGAAGATTTTCTGTTAAGTCCTCCATTGACAGTTTCTAAGGAAAATGAGCTCTAAAATAGTAAATCTTCAGACTCTTCAAACTAAAATGAAGAAGAAAACAGTTAAACAGACAAAGAAGAAGATAATGGAAAAGAAGATTCCGAAGAGAGTAGCGATTTAGATAATGATGAGTAGGAGGAGGATGTTGAGAGAGAAGATTATTAATAGAATAACAATGAATTGTAGCAAAACCATCCTGAGTCAAAACTGCTAAATCAGTAACCTGAGAGCTTGAGTAAAAATGAAGCACAAAATGTTGAACTCTCTCAGCGTTAGATAAAGGAAGTCTAAATTTAAGAAAATGATAATACTCAAGCAACCGATTAAGAAGAGAACAAAAACACTAACATTTCAAATGAACATTTCTAAAATACTTAAGACTTCCTTAATGTCTAGATAGGTCTCAGATAAACCCAGAATTATTCTGTTTAAGCTCATGACAACTCTAAAATTAATGAATTTTGAAAGAAGCAATAATGACTTACTTATATTTTTCAAATTAGGAATGTATTTTTGTTATGTTCAACTGATTAAAATAGTTCATTTTCGCTTTTAGATTCAATCACATTTGAATTATGGGTAGAAAGCAATTTCCAATCAGTGTGTTTTTTAAAGAAGGAAAAATAATTAACTTATCTATTCTTTAAATAATAAAATACTCAATATCGAACCCAATTATTATTTCTTCTCTTCGTCCTCTAGATCTAAATTAAATCTAATGTGATACGCTCTCAAAAACAATAGTCTAACCCATAAAGCTGCTTTTTAGTTCTTTTTTGAAGTTTCTCGTTTTACCAAGAGATCAAACTATGGACTACAATAGGCTAATTGACATAGCAAGTCATGATAATGCGTTCATTTCAATAGTTCAAAGAATACAATTCTTTGAATAATAAGTAGCAAATGAGATATCCCTCAACAAACGTTAATATCCATATTTCTAAGCATTGTTCTCTCCAACAGAAACAAGCTACTAAATCCAAGGAAACGAAGAGTATCAACTTGCAGTGTTTAACATGTCTACTAAATATCCCATTTTCGTGAACGTTCTAGGAGATGGAAACTGCTTTTATAGATCATTCATGCTTTCTTTGCTGCTAGAAATCCTTTTTGATCTTAAAAACTCTGAGGAGAACATCGCAAGTAGTCTTATAAATCTTATTAAAGAAGTTGATTAGATCAAAGCATAGAGCAATTTTAAGATTGGCACTCCACATAGGGTATTTAACTTGATTGAAATAAAGAACTTCTTTATTTTGTCTCTCTTCCGATTTTGTAGAACGCCATCTTAAACACCAGCCACGTTCATCACCTTCTTTGCAAATAATTACTTCTTTGATTGTACTTCTGTTATCATATGCAGACTCAAAATATACTCTTCATTCGAATAGCATCTGGCCAACCCATAATTTTATATGTTCCTTGATCCAGATGATCGCAAATACATCCCTGAATTGATCATGACTTATGGTTCATAAGCAGAAAATGTCATTCTTAAGCTTGCAGCAGAAGTAAAAATAACATTTTATTCTATTTTAGAGTGATTTTTGATGAAAATAACTTATTAATTGTTGTAGGCTTTCAATTGCAAGTTAAATATTAAAAGCTGCTACGTTGGAAGTGACAGAATCATCACTAATGAAGTAGAGATGAAACCTTTGCTTAACAAATAGTGGTAAAAAGAAGTGAGTTTGCTTTATACAGGTGGGCATTACCTATCACTTATCAAGAAAGAATTTGCATATGTCTATGGGCAGATTCTTCTTGAGGATTTCCGTTAAAAAAAGCTAGGATCCAATGAAAATTCAGGTTTAGGAATAGGATATCTTCAATAGAATTAGAAAAAGAAAGTAGATTATCCTGATTGGTGTGATTGTAAAATATTTTGATTTAAAAGTTCTACTGCTGCTATTGGTGATTTTAGATTTCCTCTCTTTCTTTTCATTTTTTTTTGTTGAGTTTTAAGCTCAAAAAAAGATGGTTTTATGTTCTAGGATGGATATTCCCTTGATATTAGAACAATTATTTCAAAGTAGAGCTGTTTGAAGATCTAAATGAAAGGAAAAAAAGGGAATTTGTTTACATAACTGAATTACTGGCTTGTGGGGAAGCTTTAATTGTGGAACAATCCATTTTGGATGAGGAAAATTTGGTTGTATTTTAAACCTGAAAATAAGATAATTAAGGCTCTTTCTCGCCTTCGAATTATGAAAAAAATTATTAATTTTTGAGAAAATAATCATACTAAAAAGATAAATGAATTCGACTAGCAAATCCTTAAGCTTTTTCTCAACAACATATGAATATGTCGCATGGTCATATTCTGCCTCTGCAGTTGTATTATGCGCTTTACTGTGTGTATTCGGAGACTTCCATGCAGCTTTCAATATTATTGATGCGGTTGTGATGATTTACTTTCTGTTCTTCGCTGCAGTACGGTTTCCAAACAATGTAGTTGATTTTAGTAAATTCTTTGGCGAAAATCATTATAGCTTCTTTCCTAATCCAATTGAATCTATCTTCTCAACAAAGGTTTATTAATCTGTCGATGGCACTTTCAAAGCTAATGGGTACTCTTCTCTCTTTATCAGGAATGCAAGCTTGCAGTTGAATCTGGTAGTCATAGTTCTTGCAGCATATGTCTTGCTGAAACTTATGAGTTACATCCCAAATTTAGAAATTCTGAAACGCTTCATATTCCGAGCATGGGAGTGGAATGCCATGATATACCTGTTCTGGGTATTTTCATTTCAATTCCTTGTCTTTGGATTTCTGCAAACGAAATAGTTTAGTGTTGATACAAATCTAGAAATCACTAGTATCATCTTGATGTTTATCTTTATTGGTGTTTCAGCTGTATTTCCTCTTTTGTTCTGTTTTCTAATTTACAAAGACCAATCCGATCTCTCAACTCCAGCTTCTCAACGCACTCATATAATTTAATACACTTGTTTAATTCTTGGCTTCAAAATTAGCAAACAATAAACTTCCAAGTCTAATCCTGCAATCAAAGAAGCGGCTTCTTAAAATTAAATTAACGAAGGAGATTAAGAAACAGTGGTTCTTGTTTAAGTAAATGAGCCAACTATTGTGATTCCTTAGAAGAATGAGCTTTAAGAAGATGTCTATGAGATGTATTCGCCGTATGAATAAGGATAATTTTCTATTCTCGCAAAATACACAAATGTAGCTATTTCTGTGAGAAGAATTGCATTTGCGCTTCTTATTACGATAATCTACGGCCACATTGAAATTGAGATGCTCATCGATTGCTTCTTTAATGTTGTCTTATGCGTCTTTTACATATGGAAAAGGCCTTACATTCTGCATATCGATAACTACAGAAACGCAGTTCATGAAATCTTATTTTGTTTAATGCAACTGATTATTTGCGCATTCAACAACTTATCTTCTACTTCTAGTTACCTTTCTCTCCTTGGATGGTTTTACATCTCATTTGCTCTGACTATCCTTCTCTTATCGTATCTAGATCTATGCTATAAACTCTATCGAGCAATTAATAAATACTTGCAAAAAAGAAAAAACGTAGCAAATCAAGTAACTGTGATTCCAGTGAATAAAGACGTTGCTCTTGATGATAGTAACGATTAAGCTTAGAAACCTTCACCTATTCCATAAGAAAACAACACGAAACAATTAGAACCCACTGTGAATAACTAAACTTAAAAGAGTTAAAATGAACTTCCAAAAACAGAACAGCCAAATCTTCAAGCTGAAAAAACATAATAACCTCTTCCTTAAGCAGAAAAAACTTAAACTTAACTTCCTAACAAACTAACTGACACTAAGATTCAAGCTCCTGAGAATAATGCTGTTCTAGATCCAACAAATCAAGCCTCTACCAGGCCAGTTTTAAATGAAAATACTGAGACAATTGCTAAAAATCCCATTCTTAATACAGCGATGTAACCTACACAAAATAGAATTTCCGTGATGGAAACTAAAGCTCCCCTTCCTATCATTTAAGCAACTTAAACTGCTATTAGTTTGCAAGAGTTTCCAGTGTTTACAAGAAATCCAGTCAATAATTAGCCAATAAGTTATTCTCACCTATAAGTTGTTGAGACTAAGCAAAGATTTAAGAAACTCCTTTTTACTAGGAATCCTTTCATGTCAGTTGAAGATGAAGAACTCATAAAAAAAGAAAAAGCTATAGAATCTCGAGCAAGTATGTAAGAAATGAAATCTCACAAATTGATTTGAAATGCATGCCCATGAGGTAGATTTAATTTGATAGATTGTTTTGTGTAGAACTTGCAAGGATTAATAGTACATTCATTTACATATCAAGTTATTAGATAAATACAATCAGGAAGTAAGATGTTTATTGTTTTGATCATTCAAATTGCTTGTTGAAAGATTAATAAGAATTTAAATATTTTTGCATTCATAAATTAATTTTACAACAACTAAGCAACAATAATATTCATTGGAGTTGGCTTGAATTGAATAAATCAAAGTTAAGCGTAAGCGGGAATGTAAAATAGTTGATGATTTTGGTTAATTTAATTATTTCTTTTATTAAACCTCATCTTATCAGAATTAATTGAAGTTGATGTATTCTTCTCTTAATCAATATTTAATATTTAAATTTCGAGGATGGACTGAATTCACACTACAATCACTCGAATCCAAACAAAACATATTAAGAGAAGAGAGAGAGAGAGAGAGAGATTTAAAAAGTCTAATAGATAAAAGCAATGACTTAACTTAATAATAAATGATTTTACCAATTTTATCATCAAAAAAGTGCTATTTATATTTTGTTTTATTTAAAAATTATAACAAATGTAAAAAGTATTTAGATTCGATGTGATGTAATGAGTTTGTTGAGTAGAAAATAATCTACACCGAAATCAGTGCTACATTATAATCTCACAAGTGGAGATAAATTGCTTATTATTTGCTTTCTTTTTGAACTTTCAAGTAAAAATAAGTAAAGAAATACTTAGAAAGCTAATAGCTATTAATTGAATTATCTGAAGTTCTTGTGGGGGTATCAGTAAAAATAAGAAAACTTACTTTATTCAGAAGACAAACAAAGATAAATATCCCCATTCATAAAAGTTTTGTCAGATTTATTCTGTGTTTATTCCTTTTCGCTACCATTAATCAATAACATGAAAAATATTTAAATAATTAAGCAAAATCATCTTTTAAAACTAATTTTATTCTAAATTCAATGTACAACCAATATTGGTTAATTTATAAAGCAATAATTATCTCGAATTTGTTGTTGTTCATGATACTTCATATTCTATCTACTGCTAAACTCTTATCATATTCATTTTTGCAATTGATCTATTGAGTTTCTATTATCTCAAACCTCTAGACAAGTGTATTTTAGAATTGCCTAAAAAATTTTATAATTGATGTCATTTTTAATGAAAAATTAGAAAAATACAGCTATCTAATGAAAATAAGTAACCCAGAATGGGGTTGCATTCTGCGGTTGTAAAGCAAATAATTGTTACTTTTGATTGATTATTTTTCTTACATAAAACAGAAGGGTTGGATACCACAAACCGAAATGTAAATCAAATCAGGAATGTGAATTTTCCGCGAACTACCTTTAATTATTTTTGATGACTTTGTTCAAATACCCGATAGCCTCAGTCCAATCGTTTTCTTTTATTAAGTTAATTAATTTAAAACATTTAAAATCATGGGGTTTTCTCTTTAATTTAAAACTGTGCTCAAGAAGAACTTGACGATATCATGGCGCAATAAGGACATTCTTAAAGAGAACTGTTTTCCTTTCTTCGCTGGCATTCTCCTTATGCTAGTCAGTAATAGCTTATTATTCTATTATGTTCAGAGTTTATTTTATTAATCCTCTCTATCTTCGATTTACAGAATATCTAGATCAATTGCAATTCATGGCTCCATTGCTGATTCCTCTCGCAATTAGTGGTTCTACTCGATCTACTCTCTTATAAATGGTTGAAGAGAAATCGGAACGATACAAAGAAACATAAAAGGTAAGTTTGTTAATCAAAATAGGATTCATTTTCTTGATAAATCCTCTTATTTTTGAAGATCATGGGTCTAAGATAGAATTCGTACATTAGCGGATGGATCATTTCAAGCTACATCAAAGGAATCGGCGTAAATATATCTAATATAATATCTCATTTTTGTTAATATAATATGTTTATTTTTAGAGTGTAGCTACCTTTTTGATGGTTCCAGTCATAGCTGGTCTGGCATCTATTGATAGTCCAGGCATGCTAATAATAGGTTATCCAATTTACTACTTTGCAGCAATCCATCAATCGCTTTGTCTATCTACTCTCTTCTCCAAGACTAAGATGGCTTCAGAAATAGGAACTCTTCTGACTATTATTCCAATCTTTCTTGTGTTTCTCATTTTCGTTCAAGACATTCGCAGGTAATTACAATTAATTGCTATTACTCTTTTCATAAGCGTTATTTTTCCTTTTTTACACAGCGCATAACCCTTCTATTGGATCCTAGGGCTCTTTCCTTCTTGTGCAATCTCTCTATCTTACATGGCCTCTTTGAATGATACTTCTATTTTATCCCAAGTACCTCCAGTCAGAGATTTCTTTACTCCTACTGATGCAGTTATCCTTCTGATTGTTGATACAGTATTGTATATTGTGCTCTACTTCTACTTGGATTAAATCATTCCTAATGAATATGGAGTAGCTAAATCACCTTTCTTTTTCATCACAGATCTGTTTAAAACAAAGCACTCATTCAGAAAATCAATAGGTAATATTATTCTTAAGATAAATGTCTTAATCCTATTCTTTTTTAGGATCATTGAACAGCATGAAAAATGTGTCGGATATCAAATAGTCTCTAACTAGAGATGAAGAAAACAACGATTTTTCTATTAAATCACATGATACTTCTTCAGCTGATTTCCATGAGCCTTATCCGAACTAAAAGAATCTAGCAACGAGTGTAGTCATCCAAAATCTTACTAAAACCTTTGGTGATTTCACTGCAGTCAATAAAATATCTATCTCTCTTTACGAATCGAACATTTTTTGGTAAAAAAATGAATTATCTACTTACACCATTTACTGACTAGTTTAATTCATACAATAAGCTTGCTCGGACACAATGGAGCAGGAAAAACAACAACAATATCCCTTTTAACAGGAATGATTAGTAAAGATGGAGGCAAAGTTACAAGTAATTACATAAACTAATTTTATTATTTAGTTAAGTTGTTCTTTATTATAAAAGTGTATGAAAATGACTTGGAGAGTGACATCGATTAGATTAGATAAAACATTGGATTATGCACTTAGCGTGATTGTCTTTACGATGACCTTACATTTGTTGAGCATCTTCGATTTATTGGTAGCATAAAGGGACTTGAAGGAGCTGAGCTGGAAGCATAAGTCAACTACATCCTTGATAAAACCAGCACACATGGAGAAGCAAATAAATTTGCTAAAGAATTATCTGGAGGATAAAAGAGAAAACTATCTCTTGGAATGGCTTTGATTGGAGGCTCTTAAGTCGTTTTCTTGGATGAACCAACTTCAGGTATGGACAATCTAAGTAGAAGAGCTATTTGGGATATTCTTGAGTCAGTAAGAGAAGAAAAGCGAACTCTTGTTCTTACAACTCATCACCTTGACGAGGCAGAAGTTCTAGCAGATCGCATTGCAATTATGGCAAAAGGAAAGCTGCTTGCTGTTGGATCAAGTTAGTTTATTAAAAAAAATTTTGGAGAAGGGTATACTTTGAGAATCTCAGTGGAAGACGCTCATCTTTAAGAGTTCACAGATGTAATGAAGCCTTAAATCAAGAGTATTATTGAAAGCACAATAGAAGACAGCCAATTCAATCCCTAGACTCCACAAGACACAATTCTATATCTGATTCCATTCTCGCAGCAGAAACATTTCTTGCAACTATTCAAGTAGCTAGAATAGTTTGCTCATATCAACATCGACCTCGTTATGAACAGCTTAGAGGATGCTTTTATCAATATCGGAATGGATGAAGAAAAGTTTTTGGAGAGAAATTAAAGAAGAATGAGTGGCGTCGGGATGAAAGCTGAAGTCAAAAATGAATTCACGAATTTCAGTGATATCGAAGTTCCACAATGCCTTAAAAATCCTCCAACTTACAGTTTCTTCTGCTAAATTTAAGCTATTTTCCTGAGGAGATTCTACTATACCATCAGAAATTTTACAAATTGGATTTCTTTCCTGATTGGTCTTCTGCTCCTTATTGCAGCTACAATCGTAATTACTGAGGGATTTTGATAGATCAATATTCACAAATTGAAATCTGATTACTTATTTTAATCAATAAATAGGTAGTTGATTTAATAACAATTCCAGAGGATATGATAAGAGAAGAAAACAATTTCAGGCTCAGTTTCATGAGCAATTTCTTGGTGCTAGCATACTGCTTCAATTCCTCTATTTTCATATCCCTCCCCGTTTTAGAAAGAGAGACTCACCTCAAATACGCTCTAAACGTCATGGGCTGCAGAGTAATATTCAATTATCTTTATTTAATTGTGCTAATTGTATTCAAATTTATTAGGTAACTCCCTATTGGCTTGGGACATTTGCCTTCGATTACTTGATATTCTTGATTACAATTAGTATCTTCGAAGTGTTTTGCATCATTAAAGATCTCAACTACGTGATAGATATGTTCTGGCAAGTATTTTTCATCCTTATGAGCTTTGGAGCAGCTTACATCACTTCTTCCTATTTCTGGGGATTCTTCTTTAAGAAATCCAGTGCTGCACTGAAGTATTTCCCTCTTATGAACTTTCTTCTTATCTATGCGGTGCCATGGATGCTATGCGGGCCAATCTTTTAACTCTACAATGACAACACCATTTGTAAATCAATTATTTCTTTATTCTCATGAATGTCACACTATTTTACATTTGTTTAGCATCAGTAGACACCTATGATATTTTAAATGGCATAGTTTAGATTCCAAGCTATCTCTTTAGCCCTCTGTTTGCTCTTTAAATGGCCTTCATTAGTTTATTCCCCTAAGATGCGGATGGTATTAAAAATCTCGGCACTACTCTTTAGAACTGCACTTAATTTTGCTTAATGATGCTTGCTAGCAGTGTTATGTTTATGCTAATAACCCTATATATCGAATAAAAGAAATACGGACTGTCAAACACTGGGAAAGGCTAAAGTAAAACAGATCAGTTTGCAACCTTTGGTTTACTAATATTTATTTGATTTCAGATTAAGATGAAATCTTGAAAGATATTCCAGATGCAGGAGATGATTATGTGAAAGAAGAAATACAAAGAGTTGAGAATGATGGAGGAGAAGCAATTAGAGTCAATGGATTGATTAAAAAATATGATTCTGGATGTCTAGCGATAAAGAATACAAAATTTTGCATCAACAAAGGAGAAATCTTTGGACTACTTGGACCAAACGGAGCTGGAAAATCTACAACATTTGGAGTTTTAACTTCTCTAATTCCTAAAACGTATGGATCGCTCAAAATTAAGGGTATTGAAGTTGATAAGGGTATTATGGAAATATACTAAGATGTTGGTATTTGCCCTCAATTCGATTGCTTATGGGAAAACTTGACCCCTCCTGAGCATCTCAGTCTCTTTGGCCGCATGAAAGGTCTGAAAGGAAACGATCTCAAGCTTTCAGTTGAATATTTCATCAAGGTATTTTTGAAATTTTTGATAAATTTAAATAACTAATCTTTGTTTTAGACGATGCAACTTTCAGACATGGTCAAGAAGAAAGCCGGAACGTTGAGTGGAGGAAACAAAAGAAAATTATGTGTTGCTAACGCACTCATCGGTGGGCCAGATATTTAATTCTTTGATGAACCCTCTACTGGAGTTGACCCCATTGCAAGACGCTTCCTCTGGAACACTCTCAATATCGGCTTAAAACTGAGAAACTCTGCAATCGTTATGACAACGCATACTATGGATGAAGTAATTCACTATTATTCTTTTAATTAACTTGACATTAACAATATCTTATTTGCTAGGCTGAGTCACTTTGCTCTAAGATTGGCATTCTAATCAAAGGGTAATTTTACACAATTGGATCTCCCTAGTAGTTAAGGAATAAGTATGGATCTGGTTACAATCTAACTTTCAAATTGAATTAGAAAGCTACTAAACAGCAGATCTGCAAAATGCTTAAGGAGCAATTCTAAGATGTTACAGAAATAAACGACAAACGCGCTGACTACGCTACTTTTCAAATCGGCAAGATTGATTTTTCGTTCAGTAAGGCATTCTCTTTATGCGAAGAAGAAATGAAAGGACATAATTTAGTTGACGATTTTTCGATCAATCAAAGTTCTTTGGAATAGGTGTATTAACACTTTAGTAAATTCTAAACAGACGAAGAAGAAGAGGATGATCTTCAGGCAACTGAGTGATTGCTTTAAATGTTTGGTTTTGTAACAAATTTATACTAATTTAAGTTATCAATTTCAAAATACTAAATTCCCAAACTGAATATCCTTAAATTTGCTCATGATTTCTTATAAAAAGTTTGATTATCTTAAAATTTAATCTTAATTTTTGGTCTTAGAACTAAAATATGCATTCATAGACTAGTTAGTTGGTTATTTTCAAGCTAGATTCATTGCGGGAAACCCACTTCTTTCGCGTTATGAGTGCTCATTGATTTTGCAGGTACCATTACCAAGAAGTTGTTTTGCTTGTTTGTAATCCGAAATGAATTTTCTTTGCAATGTGTTGATACTGAGGAATTCCTGGATAGCATTTAACGAGCATCCTGCTTGATTCGGATATTACTAAAGTTTCTATTGAAGAATCCCTTTCCAGTTGAAATGGAATCTGTCTGTGTTTTGGAGAATGGTGATGGAAAACATTACGAAGAATATTTTGTTTCAATAGAAGCTTTTCTGCATTTTACATTATTTTCAATTGAGTTATTGCAAATGTTTTCCAACACAATACGGCGAGAGCTACTACCTTAGGGTTTCTAAAAATACTCGATTTCCGAGATTTTGAGTTCATGGTCTTGCATTTATTTTTTGTAATACGGTTTAGTTGGGGAATTGCTTTCAGATACTTCCTCAAGAATATCTAGATTATTGATTTGCATCATAGAATTGATTTTCTGTGAAAAGTTGTCAACTAAAAGAGATCGCTTCACTGAATATTGAGAACTATTTGATGAATCAGCCCTGCTAATATTCGCATCATCTGTACTTTTCCACTGATCAGTCTTTTTGTTCCTATTTATTAAAAACAAATGATTTTAATTGTAATTTCTTTAAAACAAACTTACTCAGAACTCCTCATGTGAATAAGGTTGCTGGGATTCATATACTAAAACTGTGGCTGTTTATTGTAAGAATTAGTATTTGAGGAGAAGAAACTGGCTTCTTCAGCGCTCGGTGAAACACATTGTCTACGAAGAGTTTCTTTTATTTGAGATTTTCTATCTTATAGAATGCGCTTTTGAAACTCATGTCCATTAGGAGCAGATTGTGTTTTGATCGTAAGCAGTTTACTAAATGGTTGGGATTATGAAATGCTGCTATTGGTGCTTTTTGTTGATTTAGTGGAGATTCCCTTTCTTAGGCCGAATTCTTCATAGAGATCTTTGAATGCATTTGCTGGAGTAGTGAGTCCATTGCTGTTTAGCTTCTTGAGTATTTCTCTTTTATTTTCAATAACCTTTCCTACTTAATTAACATATGCATGATGACTAGTGCTCCCAAATTGTTCTAATGCTATTTAATCCAATTATTCTTTGCTTTGTTCTTTGACTCCAAAATATTTCTTTTTCAAGCTGCTGAGCATCTTATTTTCAAGATAAATTTCCTCTTCTGTTAGAGTGACTGGAGTTCTTGTTGATTTTTGAAGGAATTATCCATCTTATTCAAGTTGCTTGAATGTATTCGAAAATGTTGGACTCAAAAATGGATTCACTGAAAGTGGTTTCTTTTATGAATTCAATTTCAATATCACTTTGCTCCCTGAAGTAAGCTTTGGTTGAGGGGAAGAAAACACATTTTACCCATCAAACTCAAGAGGATCTTTTGTTCTTGTTAAAGATTGTGAAATCGATGACTCCTATGAGAATAATTACTGCTATTGAGATCTTTCGACTCCAATAGTATTTTTATCTTAACCCACACTGACAGGGAGACCTACTCTGAATTGTACTGGCTGCGAGAAGATTGGAGGGTCATTTTCATTTTTAACATCAAGTTAAATCAATCTATTCGAACTGATGGTTTGCGAAAGAAAACTATTTCGTTTTGTTGCTTAAGAACTGATGTTAGTCAGGCTGGGATTGAATTGCTTGGTAAGAGAGAATATATTAGAAGATGAAGGAAGAAGGGGTTTGAGTTCAATATTCTTGGAGCTTTCATGTAAGACCCTCTTAGGAGAGGTTTAGCCTTATTAATTATTGACTTAAAGCTAGTTCATCTGCTTCTCAATGTCAAATTTAGTGTTTTATCTAGTGAGCATGACATTTGCTTTGTGTTTTTCGTTCCAAGTTCCTTTGACTTTGAATTCCTCTCTAATTTTCTCGACGACGTGATACCCTCTGGTGTAGTTAAATAAGATCTAACAAAAAAATGCAATTATTCCATAACTATTAATTAATAAGTTGAATTCAATATTTTATACATCTTTTTTGAGAAGAAAGATTTCTGCTTCTTCTGAACTGCATATTGCTTGCTGCTTTCGAGTATCAACATGACGAAGTATCTCGTCTTCTCCAAAATATGAGCAGCTTGCTTTTATGACAAAAGGAATTCGCTTATTTTTATTTCTAATATCCTTTTTGACTTTAATCTAGTTGATTTCATAATGATCTTCTTCTTCTTCAATCACATGCTAATTCCTTTTCACTTTATCTAAATTTTCTTCGATATTGCAGATCTAAGATATTTCAACTTCTCCTTCTCTGATGAAGTATACAAACCTGCTTGGGTCACCTTCAGTATAAACGATGTTTTTATTTCGATACTTTACGATTTTCATGAAATGAAGCAAAGCTAGCAACTTTGAGTCTGGCATGTTTTTAAAAAACCCATAATTCCTCAAGTAAGTGAGTTTTCTTTGGACAATGTTCTTGTGATACGATCCAAGGATAATATCAAAGCCTTCCTTTGTTAAGGCCATCAAATGAGTGCCTTCTCGGCAGACAATCGATCCTGTTCTTTAATTTCATTATAAAATAGATAAATATTTTTATACTTTTCAATGCTATTTCTACCTTCTTTATTTTGTCATCAGCGCTATTTCACCAAAGGCTTCACCTGGCTTAAAGGTTTTGATAAAGTTCATATTCGGAAACGAGCGGCTGATAAAATCATCATAACTTTCATCTTCAACAACAGACTCTAGCTATCTATCTCTTTCAAGAATTTACAAAAAGAACTGTAAACTAAAGGAAGTATTAATACTATTTGAAACTTACTGTTATTCAAGAATATTCTAAGCCATGACATCTTGATCAGGGACAAATGTGTTTTTTAAAACATTCCATTTGCTGTTTAGTTTGAGTCCTTTTTTCTTTTTGATTTAGTTTATTTCTTTTTCTTCGTCTTCTTTATTTTTTGGAGAAATTGAATCATCGTGGGTTGGAGATGGTATCAATAAATCAGCTCCACCTAAAAGTATATTATGTTGTTGAAGGGAAAAAACACTTAATTTTACCTGATAGAACGATGTAGTATGTGTACCCAAATTCACCTTTTTAATAATAAAAAGCAATTAATTTAATTTCTGTTGGCGAATTTGTTTGCAATATCAAGCGCCCAAAAAAAGAGTCGTTTAAAATTTAAGAACAGTTCTTTATTTTACCATAATTAAAGACAGTCTTGCGAGCAGGATAGTACTCCATTTTAAATTGTTCTAGCAATTACTGATTACAATCTTTCATTGTGAGCATGTCTTTGTTCTTCTGAAAGATATGCATGCCCTAGATTGATTTCAGTAAGAAATTGCTTTCCTGTGGTTGCTTTGTTTCTTTTGAAAGGATCATCATCACCACCTGCAAGTTAAACACATTATTTAATTGAAATGGTCTCTCTCTAAGTTTCAAATATTGTTTACAGAAGCATCTCGCTGATCAGTAAGATCAACTTTCTCTTTTTTCAGGTAGTTCATGTAGTTTTTCATTGGCTAAGGACCAGCAAACATTTATCTTAAAAACTCAGAGCCTACTTAGTTTTCATCTGCTAAGAATGTTGTTGAGAAGCTACCAAATCCAATATCAGAAATTGATAATAATTTTTTGTTAAACACACTGATGGAAGTGCAGGAAGGATTCGGAGATGCTTTTGGTGGCATTAGACTCTAAAAGGGAAGGTTGTCATGCCCAGCTTGCTTGCCGTGGAAAGGAGAGCACGAGGGAGAGAGGAACAATGGAATAGTATGTCCATCTAGATTCTAGCATGGCGAAAGTGCTGATTCCTTCATCTTTTTTTCAGAATCCAAGTATTTGAGAGACTCAATGCTCATATCATGTTCATCATCGCTCATTTATTGAGACGAGCTGTGTGCAGTTATTGGAGAGTGTTTTGTTTTTTTGAAGTGATGTTTTAATCGATCAGACTAGCAATTTGTTTCTCTTAAAATTTATGCCTATTTTTTATTTTAATTGTTTCCCAACGTTCTAATGCAACTTTGAGGCTTGAAAAAATCAAAATAATAATCTATTTTGTTGTTGCTATAGGAACTTTCTTTGGGATTGTCTGAATGTTTTTCTTCCCAAGGAAAGTAACATGAAAACTGTATTTCATCGAACCAATGTTGTTTAGTGTTCCCCAATGAAAGCAGTAGACAATAATAATAGATCATTTATCCTAATTTGCTAATTTAACTTTGTTTCCTTATGAGTAATGTCAATTTTAGTGTCAAATATTAATTTAAAGGGAATAAATACAAAAAAGTTAATTTCTGCCTTTTAATTATTTGAAACATTCTTGATATGAATGCAATTACTTTTTGCCTATTTTTGTTATTTCATAATATTAAGGTAAACAATTTAAATTACTGGAGAAAGGCGAATTGTCCAGTTTAAATAAATGCATTCATTTTGAATCTCTTTTATTACATAAACAAAGTGATTCGTTTGAGGACAAACAAAGAGTCAAAAGCAATTTTAAATTATTTTCAAAAAAGTTAGGCGTAATCAAAATTAATTAATATTTGTCATTGTTTGAGAGCTAATATCTGAGATAATCGTTAGAGGATAATAAAGTTTTTGTTTGTTCTTAAAATTTGATTAAATTTTTAAATCAAAAAGCTAATAAAGTCATGGAATATAAATTCATCAGCTCCTCATCAAATCAACCTATCCTTATTGGATAAACAGGAATTACTACGACTACAACAACTCCTCAAAAATTTGCTACCTCAACTCCTGCTAATAGTAGCTCGATAGGAGGAAGTCAAGGATAATTCTAAGCAAGTTATCGCAAAAATTTAGAAGAATAGCATATTCCATTAGGAAATTAAGGTAGAGGAGACATGTATTTCAGCGAAAATACTAATAACATCCTTCCCTTGAGAAATTATGGGAGCACAGGATTAAATTCAATTTCTCCGAACTTACTGCTCAAGAAATATGAGAGGGATCAAGATGATTTGACTAGGATGTCATTAGAAGAAATCAATAGAGAACTTGATACAAATAGTAAAAATATCTAATAGCATCTGAATTTGTTTACATTTGTTTGCTTTTGTAGTGAACGAGATAATCGTGCTGCTAAATAAGCGAAAACACTTGATCATTGTGAAACGGTAGAAACTAAAAGACGAGTTCAGAGAGTAAACAGATTCCCTGAAAAGAGCTACAGTTGAAGAACTCATGCAAGACATCGACAGAGGTTCAACTGAAGAAAATACAATGTTACAGAACATAGCTAGCTCAGCCGATTCGTTTTCGAAAATGAAAAAGGTTGTGCATTCTGTGACAAAGGATTTATCTTTGAACTTGCAAGACAAATAAAGATAAGAAGCAACTCGTTCTGCAGAGTTTTGGGGTACCAATAAAAACTTTGAAGATGAGGTAGATTTACTGCTCCAAAAGCTCAAATTCTTCGATTCGGAGGTAGAGCCTTGTCTTTTGTTGATTAGATCAAATAAGCCATTTTTTTATTTTTAAACAGCTTGAAAAAACAAATTATCAAATCCAAGAAGTGTGCAGGAACTTAGATTCGATGGAAGAACAAATCAAAATACTGCTGCTGGCTAAGGATGAAGATCACATTCGCAGAGCAGAACCTGTGTTCATCTAGAAATAGCGATTGCACGAGTAGTTAAACTTACAAAATGCTCAGAGAAACAAGATTAAAGACGAAAAGATTAGCATCATCACGCGCATCATAGATTATCTCTCCGATCTGAAATAAATTAGGTATTCTTTCACAGCATCATACTCCAGAAATCAATAGTTATCTAATTTAATTACTTTAGAGAGGATCGATTACGAGATTTATCAGAGATCTTTGGGATTGACGATCAACAAGCTGATTGCAGTACAAAAATATAGTATTATGTTGATTTCGCTGGTTAACTCGAGAACCTAGCGAAGATCAAAGACAACCTCTCGTAAGCTGAAATGCAGGAGGATTAAATATAGGCTGCTATCGATCGATTATTCAAGGAGGTATGTAGCGTTATTCATGCATAATAACACACAAATAATCATATTGTTTGTTTAATTTCAAAGAACGATCAGCTCTTTGCTGAGCTCATTAAAAAACAAAGTGAAGAAGCAAAAGTCTACGCTGATCTCGCAGATAATTACGCTGTGCGATCGAATAGCTAACGAGCAATAGAACTGTTTATGACTGCTGCTAATCTTTAAAATTTAGAAACACTGGATATTCGGCAACTACTACAACGATTCAGGGATAATATTATCTTTTTGAAGCCTCTTGTGGAAGAAGACTCAGCTTTGAAGCAAGGTCTGAGCAAAACATTCGAGACTATTAATACATTCTCGAATATGCTGTTGGCTATTGAAACAGAAAAGGAAAGAAGAAAGGAGTTAGTAGTCAGGTTAGAGTAATGCATTCGGCTTAAAGGAGAAGGAGATATGTAAAAATAGTTTAAATTGGAATGAAAACAGCCTTAAGATTGCTAATAAAGCTACCTTAGAGTAAGTAAATCACAGATGTTGCTTTGATTTGATTCAGGAAAACAGAAGAACTTCGAAACACTGAAATGGATGAGACAAAGAAAGGATAACAAAAGAAAAACATGGAAGAAGATTTAGATCACATTCTAAGTGAAGCTGACTTGGAAGAGTACAAAAGAATAGGCAACTAAATGAAATAAATTGAGCGAGAAAGCGAAGAACTAGGCAAAAGGAGAAACAGATTGCAGACAGAAGTTGATCAAATATCTTAACAGGTTAGAAGCGATTATGCTAATTGTTACTTCGATCTAAAATACTTATTTAAAATATTCTTAGGTGGTGCAGCGGATCAACTAGATCAGAATAGACTACGACGATATCATGAGGGAAGTGATTTCAAATGACACGATGAATAAATTCGATTTTAGAAATGCAAATGATATTAAACAAGTGAAGAATCTACTTAAAAAGACTTTTAAGAGACTTGGAGTGAGCTTCGATGAATCCAAAATGTTGTGAGAACAAATTGTATAATATGCATGAAATACTATGTTTAGTAATTAATTTTATCTTTATATTGTTGATATCAAAAGCAGCAATTGCAATCAAAAGGACAGTCTGCTGTATCTCCACCTGGATTCATAATTAAATCAATATGAAAAAGCTGAATTAATATTTCATATGTGCATATTACCTTTCCCAATATTGAGTTCTTCGACTGTATAAATCCTGTATCCTTCTTCTGTATATTTAACACCATTCTCGTCAGTCTTGTACATATTCTCTTCTTTCTTGATGAGCTTGCGAGCTGACAACAAATTATGTAATTATATCGCTAAGACATTTATTTAAGTTTACCTTCTCTTTTTTTAGATCTTGCTTCTTTTTCTTATTCTTCCTTCTCAATGTTTTGTTTGGTTACCTTCTTCAGCTTGCAAAACAGATCATCAATGCTCTTTTTAGCGCCTTCAGTATCCAGTTTCTTAACAGGAAGCTTTTCTGCTTTTGGAGGGTTTCCTTTTTCTTTAGGAAAATGATGATATAATTATTTGGAATGATTCCATCCAAAGTACTTGAAATTGATGATGTCGCTGGTGTTGCTTGCATTTTAGTTGTCTTTTTAACGTTTTTTTCTCCCTTTCCCATCTTGAGCTTCTTCTTGTTCTTTTACACTTGCTAATAGCTTTAATTATTAGTTTTTCCTGTTAATTTTGTTCTGGCTAAATGCAATACCAAAGAGAAACACACTATTAATCAATTTTTTTCTGCTAATTGTGAGAATTGTGACACCTGATAAACATAATAACTAGCGATTTAAGTGATTCAAACAAAATTTTGGCTTGATTATTTATTATTGAGATCATTAGCTGTTATGATTAATGAGAAACTTGACATAAGTGTATCATTTATTTTTCACTACTTCAAAGCTAAGAATGAAGAGTTAATGAATAGAAATATTGCTAAATGGATAAAAAACTGACCTAAACAATTGTAAAATTGATAATTCAGGAAGTCAAAAGTGAAGTAAACAACATTAATTTGTAATAATTGCTTGAATAATGCAATTATTTAGTTTCATGTTCTATCTCTTTTGAGAGAAGCAGGGTTAATAAATCGTTTAAGTATTTTCTCTTCAATTACAATAACCAAAGCACTCGCTGCTAGACTGATTAATAAAATCCAAACCATTGTAAGTCTTCCTTTAACATAGAGAGAGGTGCTTAAGGAGAAGCTGCTAGGTTACGTTTCTTAGAATAGGATCATCAAGAAACAGAAGAAGAAATTAGCAATAGTAAATATAAGAAAACAATAGTTTTTGTAGAACGGTTGTTTGAATGGCTTAGATTATAACAAGGAGATTCCACTTACAATAAAAAACATCATTGTCATCAGAAAAACAACTGTGTTAAGTTCACCAGATACTTTCATAGAGAATTCATTTTCTTGTTTTGAGTAGGGAATCTCGTTCTCAGCTGGCAATAAGACTAGACCGATGATCATTGCGAGGCAGAAAATAAGCATTTAAGAGTAACTGGAGACCATATGATAGAATTTATTAAAAGAAATTTCATATATTTCTGCATAAAGAGACTTTAAAGGACGGCTGAGAGAAATAAGTGCTATCAATGGCATGCCTAATAAGAAATTGATAAAAACATACTGAAAATCACCAAATTGCTATGTGCCTTCCAGCATAATCAATGCTCCAACGAACTTTATAATGCCTTAGAGGATAAAGCACCTAAAGATATCGATACTATTAGATAAGGTTGTCCTTCCATTTCTCAGAATAACTTCTACGCAGGATATTGATTAATTCGTTGAAGAAAAAGGAGAACTGAATGCAGAATCTGATAAGTTAAAGGATATTCCGATTTCTCCTTGTTGTATGGCTTCACAGTCATTTGCACCATCTCCTATCATACCAACCTTAAGACCTTACTTTTGAAGGATCTAAATTATGCGTCGTTTCTACGAAGATCGCATTCTAGCAAAAACTGAAGCCTGTCTGATGATCTAAGTGAAAATGAGCACAACTTACTTTGCCTAAAGAACTAACTCAGAAGTTGTTACCTCGTCTAAAGACGATGAAGTTTCAGAATTAAGTTGATTATTAAACGGAATGCACTTACTCGTAGGTATCTTTAGTTTATTCATAAGATCTTCAAAGTATCCCAGTAAATCACTTGTAACTGCGATTTATTCATTTTTATCCAATAGTTCTTAGATTTAAATGAGAGTTGACTATTCAAATTGCTAAGCTTCTTCGTTCTAAATCACTTAAATCTCTAAGCTTTGAGAGGCTGTGTTGAAACTTATCAGATAAGTTCTTTTTTCATAATCAAAAATTCCACACTCTCTTGCAGTTTGGATAGTTGTTAATGCACTATCTCCAGTTATTATTTTGCATTGGATTCCTCCTTCCTACAGTCTTTTCAGGCATTCTGGAGTGTCCGATTTAAGGTTATTTTCAAACACTATTAAACCAATAAATGTCAGATTTTATTCAATATCACTGCGCTAAAGCTAAACAATATCTTCGGCTTAATCTATTTCTCTGAAACACATAGCTAATATCCTAAAGCCTTTAATGGATAGTCTGTTTAGTTCAGATAAGAAATTAGCAGGAACAGACTCTGGATTGCATATTTCCTTGATACGTTCAGGAGCGCCTTTAATGAAACCATAGCATTTACGGCTAGGAAAGTCTTGAACAACTACTGACATCCTCTGAAGATCGTAGTCGAAATCAAACATATTAATAACATTAAGAGAAGAATAGTTTTATGTGGCTGAAAACTTTATCCTTGGATCAGAAGAAGTTGTAATTTCATACTGAGAGAAACGAAGCATTTCGATATCTAGCATATCTCCTATTTGTTCTCCATCAAGAAGGAATACTCCATGGCATGTAGCAAACAGTTTCAAATGTATACTGTCTTAGGTTTCATCTATGGATGTGATTTTACGTGAAAGGGAGGCATCAAAATATCCATTTACTGAAATACCATTGGTAGTTAAGGTGCCGGTCTTTATTGGATAAATTAGATTAAATTAGACAAAAACATAGAGGTTTCATTCGACATTTTAATAATTTTACCTTATCAAAGCACATATGAGTCACTTTTCCAGCTAATACAGGTTTTTTAGGTTCAATGCACATAATATTGCTATTCCTAAGACGAATCATGGAAAAACTCAAGTTTAAGGATTCGAATATTGGTAAAAAAGGAGGAATTATCCAAGTTATCATATCGAACAATTTGTAGAAGTAGACATGGACTGGAAAATCGAGTTAAACCATTTTATATATCCGCGTACAATAGGCAATGAACATTACAGTTGCAAGACCTAATTTGAAAGGGTGGGTTATTTCAGGTAATGACCTGATTGATATTAAAAAAATTTTACTCAAAAAGAATTTCTTAGAGTCCTGAAATAAGTAGAATTGAGTAGGTTTCGGCAGTAATATGGAACGAATTATTTAACCTTTGAAAGTGGCAAACCCTACACGGACAACTCTAGCTAGGACAGTTCCTCCAGCGCCATTCTTCATTTAGTACACGACCGTTCCGTCGAATAAAAAATATTTCTTTTACAGCATCCAATAAAACCAATAAAAAAATTAGTATTATTGATAAATTCGTCACCTTGTGTTCAGGCAGAGAATAGTCAAAGCAATTATTCTCGTCACTATGAATAGCAATTTTTTTAATCGGAATGGATTCTCCTGATAAAGACCCCTCGTTTACATATATTTCTCCTGAAATTAAGACACAGTCACAAGGGATAACCAGTTTATCTCTTATCTCAATAACATCACCTACAACAAGCTCTGTACTGTTAATAATCTTCCCTTCTGGGCAATCTAAAGCAAAAAATGATCAAAATGAGAATTAAAATAGTTTAGCAATCAATTAATTGTCGATACATGTCCGATAAACTTTGATGAAGAAAGTTTAATGGGCTAATTTTTTAATTTTAAGAAGAAAGATTCTCGTCATGATGTAATTAAACAGCGAAATGGCAAGTTGCAAGACTAGTATTACAACTGAAAATACCCAATAGCCTTGCAGAAACCAAATTATTATGCTGGATAACTACAATAAATAGAAAGGAGTGGTTATCTCTTTGAGTAGATACCATAGAAAGGCAGGTACAGTTATTTCTTTTTTGCACTCTCCATATTCACTTCTCCTTTCGAGGACTTAATGGTCATCTAGGATGGAGTACTAAGAAAGCTGTGCAAAAGAAATTTAGCTTAGAGGAAATTCCAAAACCTGGAATGATTTCTCGCCATCTTCAGTTTAATTTCTAAGTACATATTTTAACTTTAGATGGTTGAATCCCACCCACTCTTCCATTTCATGACTAAACACGTTTCTAGTTAATATTGTGATCTTTTTACATATTATCCTCATTTTATAATTATTCATAACTAAAAAATGCGTGGCTTTTTGTAGATCGTTAGTTTTCTTATAAAGGAAGCGCACTTTCAAAGAGAAAGACCAGTTTATTACAAGAGGTAAGATTCCTAATGTCAAGATGCTCAGGATAATTATTATCACATAATTTATCTTTTAAAATACAAGGAGATGGACTTCACTATTCATGCATCCAGTTTCCACATTAGAATTGTGGAATTTATAAACACCTTCAGGCATTTTTAAAAGAAAGATTAAGTTTTTCTCAGAAAGGAGATTAGTATAAATTAATTGTTATGATAAATTATGGTAATTCCCTTGTAAGATCGGACTTTAACTTCAGTAAGGGTAAGAATTTTGTATGAAACAATAAGATGAGAGAGGGTTATTTAATGGCCCAATATTGAACTCACTCTTCATTAAAATGACAATTATTAAAATGGAAATTACAATAGAGAGATTGCTTTAGGCTAACATAAGAAAGATTTGGCAAATTATGAATAATAAAAAGTTCATTTTTCTTCTAAAATTATCAATAAGTCTAATTTCTTTAATTCAAGATTAAACAGTTTATGAGAATCGTCTAGAATAGGAACAAGCTCTGATTGTAAGTAGAATGAATATTGTGGGAATTAATCTCCTATTGAAGCAAACAATATTCTAAAAATTAAACCTAACAATTTGCCTTATCTTCTTTCTAAAAATCCTCAATCTTAATTGATTTACAATAAGTCATATGATCTCTATCTCCCCATATAAACTAGCAGAAAATCTCTAAATATTACATATTCAATTACTAACATTAGCTTGTTTCTATGTTTAGACTGATTTCTTCATTTCAACATTTAGTTTATCTCATTTTCTTTATCTTTTAACATTCGCAGGCTATGCAAACAGCAAATCTTCTGAAGCTCTAATTTTTGATAGATTTATTCTCTTTCTTTGTTTCTTGAGTATCTATTTTCTATCTCTTTTCTTCTTTTAATTTTTCTCCTTCTTCTATTTCAAACCTTCTTTGATTAAAGTGCTTATTTTCTACCTCAATAAAAATTTGTTTACATAAGTTTTTTGCCTGTAAAGCATTTCAGATTCAATTAGATGAGTAGAACGTTATGTAAAATAGCTTTGACTGTATCTAATTGCCATCAATCAAGATTTATTTTATTTTCTATCATCCCATATCTGCTTTCAAAAATTATCTTCCCCTTTCGCTTCTTTTCTGATTAAAGCTCGCATAAAAAGAAAATTAAGAAAATATCTGAAATTTAGAATTATTCCTTCAGCAAACAATGATTTTCTCAAGAAAAATTTGATATTGAGATAAACACTCACCCTTACAAATAACAAATTCATCTTTTTTCCCCTCTTAATTTTGAAAAGCAATACTCAAATCAATTAATTGAAATGTGTTACTTCAACTCTCTTTTAATTATTTATTTATTTAAGATTAATAAGCAGACCATTAACTGAAGGTAGTATTTATTTTGTTCGAATTTTGTATCATAAAGATGACTTCAACCAATCAAATTTTATCTTTTTTTGTAAAAGCGAAAAGTCTTCTCTGAATTTTAGTTCCTAAATTCTTTTAAAATAGTTGGCTATTAAAAATTAGCTTTGCTGATCTCAATGTTTAAATAGGAAGTAGTCTTTAGATTACTGTATTCATTAGGATAGCATTTATAATTAACTTTGATTTGGGCAAGGGTACATTCTGCAGTAACAATAAGAAATACCAGTTTGCTTCTAATTAATTTTTATCTAATCTTGATATCTTTAATTCAGGTGAATGGTCGTTGGGAGGAAAATCTGCAATGAATTTCGAATCTAACTTGCTCGATTTCCCTCTCTTGTGAAAGCTTTCCAATAGCTGCATCATCTATTATCTGTTGCAATGTGCTTAAAAGCTTGAATTGGAGTGATATTTTTAATTTAATTAATAATAAAATAGATTCTTACTAAAAAACAAAAGAAAAGGAAACTAAACTAAACTTATGGCGGAGGGAATCTATGGGTAAATAAGAAATGAGAAGCAATGTTCATTCCTTAGTTTATTTGCTTTTTTTGTTCATTGCTTAGTGGAGATATCCTCGTTGAGCTGCGTAACAATATTAATATAGTTGAGCCGACTGCTATTTCTAAGATCGCTTAGCCAAGTAAAGTTAATAATAACTCAGAAATAGAAAACGCAGAAGAAGTCAACGTGCTAGACAGAGTTCCAGCAAATATTGAAGAGGCTAAAAGTCATGCAGTAAGAAGATTTTACCAATTTTGTAAAAAAAAATATTTAAATTTAACATTGATTTGCAGCTAGCAAAAAGAGTCGCGAAGCCAATAGGGAGCACTAAGATATGCGAGTGCTGCGGATTTCAGATTGAAAATGAAACGATGAGCATATTCTGTGACACAGTAGACTTATCATTCTTAGGACCAGGCCTGCCTCTTTATTTCGGCTTTATCAAAGCTTCCATTATGTTTTTAATACTCTTAGCAATAGTTTACACAACGTATGGTCTTTATTCGAACCGAAAGGGAAAGTTTTGCGTTGTTCTTCCCAATGGAGTTTCACTACCTGATGGATTTTGTTCCAAAAACATCTTCAACGAGAATTCTCTCGTCAATAAGGTGAATTGAATTCTACATTATTTTCAAATTTTTCTTTGTTATTAGATTATCAGTCTTTCAGGTTTGTTAATGAAAGTCCCATAAACTAACTAATCTTCTCTCTCGCGAAATTAAAATAAGTTTAATCACTAATTTGTATTTTCCAATAATTCAGGTGGGAGATGAGGACTAAATCAAGATATAAAACTCTGTGAATCTAGGCCTTGTGATTTTACTTATCATTGCTCTGCATGTTTACAGAAGGTAAATGAGGCAATAAGCAGAAGCACTAGATTTTAACTTAACAAGTCCCAGCGATTTCACAGCCCAATTGTATAATCTACCTCCGAAATACAATGCCGAAGATGTGAAGCGTCTTCTTGCCAATTGGTGGAATAACCAATCTGAACAAACAAAACAAGAAACTGGATTGTTCTAAGTTGAAAAGGTTTGCATAGCATATGACGTCAAGGAATACATGCTCAAAATAAATCTTAGAAATTCAATTAATCTCTAAATCCGCAAAAACAACGCTTTCAAATCAAAAGCCAAGAACAAAGATCTCGTTCCTCCAGGTTATTGATATTTTGATTGTTTTAATGGAATCTAATGGTAAAATGTTTAGGCTTAAGTAAAGAAGAGTTGCTTACGAAACGCAGAGAAGTTCAGAAAGACATTGATGCTTTAGAAGCAGAAGTATTCAACGGCAATTATTCCAAGGTCACAAAGCATTGTTTCGTCACCTTCAACACACGCAAAGGTACTCGCCTAGTTTAATATCGTTGAGCTGATCTTAAAATAATTTTTTAGTTTTGGAGTGTCTGATTGATTCTCAAAATCTATCTCTATTCTAGAGGATCATGGTTAGACTCAGAAAATGCTTTGGTAGTGATCTTCCTGAGATTCTATCAATGACTCATGAGGGAAGTGATTACATTATTCGAGTGAGAAGAGCCCCCGAACCTTCTGATGTGAAGTGGGAGAATTGTGGTGCTTCAACTTCAGAAAAGATAAGCAAGAGATTGTTTACTTGGGTGATCACAATCATTCTGCTAGGTGCTTGCTTCATACTGATATACTTGATAAACTAATGGCAAGTAAGTGAATGCACTTTATTTTGCATGGCTAATTGATTTGTTGGATTAGTACAATGTGAATGAAGACAACAAGACGAAATAAGATGACTCAATTGTGAAAGCAGAGTTAATTCTCCTTTCACTTTTCTCTTCATTTTCAATTGTTTTCATTAACAACTGTCTCAATATCGCCATCAGATTGCTGTCCAAGTAAACATGATCCTTTGATTTTAACCAACTTATCAATGTTTTAAATAGTGTGGAACTCTAATCCACAGTCACTTCGTTGAACACCAGTATCGCGCAAAAACTTACGATTGTAACAATTTATTTTGTTTAATAATTTATTTCATTTGTCGAACATCTTCTATAACTTTGTTGTAGGCTTAATTCTGCAACTCTGCTTTGATTACTCTGGCCGTCAACTACACGATCGATTCTAACTCCTTCTGGGGAAACGGTAGAATATATATCATTTTATTACTAATAATAATTAATTTCTTATTGTTGATCTTGTTAGGTGGCATTACAAACGATTTTACTCTGATTGCCTTGACGAATTGCATTTTACCTCCTATTTTAAATTTCTTCAACCCATTTGCTCTCCTAAGAATTATCATGCGAAGAAAGATCAGAGTCAACAACGATTCAGGATAATATAGCTAGGGAGAAGCCAATAGTTGGTATGAAGGAGGCCCACTTGAACTTTCTATCAAATATGCATCTTGTATTAAAACTCTTTGGATGATTGGCTTTTACACTCCCTTATCACCATACCTGCCTGTTATCGGATTCGTGTCTCTAATGCTCAACTACTGCATGGATAAAGTAATTCACAATTAAACATTTTGACTGTTGTTATTGATCATTGTCATTTCTAAAAACAGTACTTGCTCTTGTACAGACTTGCAAGGCCAAATCTGATTGGCAGCGACCTTAATCTTGAAATGATTGGTAACTTAGATTTGATTTGGTTTAGCTTCATGAATGACTAATATTTTATAACAGAGCTTGCTGAGTACTTCCCGTTCAGTGTTGCAATCGGCAATCTTGTATGGATGAACAAATTAGAATATGCCAAGGGAACTAATCTCATCCTGATACTAATTGCAGTAGGAATAAGTGCAGTCAATTTCGTAATTCCTTCAGATAAAATCAATAAGATGCTCTTTAAAATCAAAGAGCTTGACGACAATTAACGGTTAGGTACTTACTAAGATAACAAGTATAACTTTGATGTGGAGTACGATCGAAGCAATCCTATCACGAAAGAAGAAGCTATTAAAGCCTATTTTAAAGAGCTTTAAGGTAACTATTTATATCATTCTATGGTTCACTTTAAAAACTAACTCTTTTTATACAGTGAAAGATAAAGACAAAGCAAAGGACTACATGAACAAACAACAGATCAACAATGGAGTCTAAAAGAATTGGTTCTAGTAACAATAGACTATTCGGAATGTGTCAAACATTGCGAATAGTTTCTTTCCAGCTAACCAACCCAAAGATACCTATTAGGACAACCATTATAATATTCCTCCAGGATAATATTAATAATAATAATAACCTCAAATTGCTGCACCTCCACTTTATCAGCCTCAAGCAGGCATTCCTTCTTTTTATTAAGTCCCTCCTTAGCAAAATTAGATTCCACCATCATTCAATAATGCTCCCAATGCTAATTTGTTTAACCCTCTTCTCGAAGCTATAAATGCAAACAACAATCCGTGTAAATATTATTATTTTTAGAATTATTCTTGTTTTAGAATTATTCTTGTTTTAGAATTATTTTATCTTATTTATTTTTTTCAGTTTAAGGTTACGGATCTGGCCCAGCGATTCCTCCATCCTTGTCCTAAAACATTCCAATGTTCCAAAACGGATAGAATTAGTAACAGCTTTGGGGACAAAACCCATTCTAACAGTAAAATCAAGGCACTTTTTAAAATGGAATGATAAACTAAGGAGTTGGTTATTAGAATCCCCAAAATAACCAGTTTTATAACAATTATCAGAGCAGACCAATTCAATGATGAACATTGATAATGTCAACATCTTTTATTTACTTATATTTTCCAAAATTGCTTTTGTGTATCTCGTTGCTTAAATGTTACTCAAAATATCGAACATGAAAAATTTTAAGGCAACCTAATATCGCCTGTAACTGTATTTTCTGAAATGATTTTGCTGAGATTGTCGTTCTTCCTCTCCACCACCAATTCGATTTCGTTGCTTTTAATCTGATAATCAATACTTTTCTATGTAATTCTTTAAAGGAAATAATATTTTACTGTATTGTCTTTGATTTTCCCCCAGCTTTTATCACGGATGAACAGTCCAATTCCATCGTTATCCGAAATAAAGTTTTTGATAATGGTCGGCCGGCTGTCTTTAATTATCATAATGCCTAAAACATTAAAACAAGTTTAGAAGGAACTCAAAACAGAAGAAGTAAGACCTACCATTGCTCTTATTTTTATAAATCTCATTTTAGGAAATCTCAGGCAGAGAAGTCATGCAGACAACTCCATCGTTATTCTCGCTGATTTGGTTGTTCATAATCCAGCAGTTACCAGATTCAATGATAAAGATTCCTTCACATCGCCCTCCTGAAATCACATTGTGAATGATGGAAGTGTTGAGAGAATTGACACCCCCAAGAGCAATATTTGCTTTTATATTTTCTGTGATTTCATTCTTTTCAATGGTAGCGCTGCTTGTCTCCACTAAGAGGATACCCTAGAATAAACAATGTTAGAAATATTCTCTTAAATCCCTTTTACCTATTAAAGATTTTTGAGTATCTTATTTTTTTAAATCGCAATGGAAGCTTCATCATCGCACTTGATCCCAGCTTTTTTATTGTAGGCAATAAAGGAATTCTGCTCAATAAGAGAGAAATTATTCTTTCCTCTGCATTAAATTCCATTTTCTTTGTTTCCGCAAATACTTAAGTTTGTCTTAATGTGCGCATCACATCTGTGAAAGAGTTGGAAGAAATGGTTTAGCTTAATTAATATTTAATGTATTTATTATCTTTATGGATTCATTTTCTCAAGAATTTATGATTATTTATCTTGCCATATTTCTTTTCGAGAGACAAGGACAAGTAAGACTGTTACCTAATTGAGTTATGAGTGTAAGATAGAATTCCATCAGTGAAATTTTTATCAATTTTATTTGAAAAGATGAACGGTTCTCCTGATACAACCTCGATTCCTACCTAGTTTTGTTTAATCTCATTCCGAATGATGGAACTCTTGTTTGCAATGCCAATCTTAATACCAGATCCATTATTATTTTCTATCTTATTGCCTTCAATCACCACAACTGCATCCTTTAAGTGCATAATTAACAATTCAACCAAACAGTCATTAATAACTTACTTCTCCAACGCAGTGTATGCCCACACGAGAGTTTTTGTAAATCTTGCTATTCGAAATGCGCACTTTGTTTAATTTATTGCTCCAAACTACTATTCCTCCAAAGAGATGACCATATATTTTGCTTTGCTCAACCACTGCGTTACCTTTCTTGACTATCATTCCTATTAAAGCCAAGCTTAAATTATTTGAACACAGAAATATGAGAATATTATACCTATTGTCTCATGATTAATATTTCCTTTAATCTCAACTTGGCTGAGATGAATCGATCCTTTTTCTGCTACTACAACAGCTGGAAGAATGTTACGATTATTGCTTATTATAAAACTGTTGGAAAGTATGTCAGAAATCAATTATATCGTAGCAAAAGGTTAGATAATTCTACTTGAGAGACAGCAAGCATTTCTCTACGATGACAGATCCTCCCTCGACATAAATGATTGTATTCATTTCGTTGTTAATTGGAAATTTATTGGCTAGCTCATTTTCTGGATCTGGATCATTGTACTGTGTAATCCCATCTAAAACCTTTCCTTGTCCGAATAGATTCAATGTGAATTCTTTTTCTTGCATCATTTTTTCTATTTCTTCACTAAAACCATTTAGAATATGATAATAACACTTTCAATCTTACATATTCTCATTTGTCCCACTATGGCTCAATTTCATCGATGAAATCTTGCAAGATTATCCTGGCTGTAAATCAATCCTAATAGCAGGCTTGTTTTACACAACCAATATGATATCTCCCACTTTTTCCTTCGGTTCGAGTGTTAGATCTGGTTTACTGAAAATGGAGTGAGTTTCAAAAGATAAATATTAACTTTTAGACAACTACCTACTTGATGAAAATGTTATCATTGTAAAGTCCAGGAGCGATTTTTATTATGCTTCCAGGCTCTGCTGCGTTAACAGCTTCCTGAATAGTCTTATAAGGGCCTGATTCAGAGTCTATTCATTATAATTTATGT
>Ga0302271_10000336_pt1 | contig 45012 bp, 44 predicted proteins | sample III_Bog_N1_1_FD_198767 | JGI IMG/M metagenome (GOLD analysis project Ga0302271, IMG submission 198767) | Peat permafrost microbial communities from Stordalen Mire near Abisko, Sweden - III_Bog_N1_1 | ecosystem: Environmental > Terrestrial > Soil > Wetlands > Peat | place: Sweden: Abisko...
TGACATATTCGCTTTGTATCTGAACTCGCCAATATTATTGGCTTTGCCAAGCTGAATTCTGAAATCCTTAAGGTATTTGGCATTTGCCCCGGCATTTGTAACACAATTACTTATAAGGGGGTCTGATACCTGCCCAAATGACAGTAACCCCAGAGTAAAAAATAAGGAAAGAGTTATAATAGCTTTTTTCATTCTAATTATTTAAAATTAGCTTGTCTCTGATTTTCTTCGTAATATCTATCACCCCGTTTAATTGCTCCTTCGTCATGTTCACGACACTCGTTTCAGTCTGCTTAATGGTCAGGCCTCCATTCTTTTCAACACTAACCGGATCTCCCTGAGTATACGTGATTCTTATGTCACGATATTTGTCCTTTATATCCTTCATATCTTTACACAATGCTGTAAATTCCGGATCACGATTGCAATATGGACTTATAAGCATCAATAGATCATTAAGGATAATTTTCTGTTCTCCAATCCTGTCACTTAACACTTTATCAGGATGTTGACTCGATACCTGCGTGGCAAGGTATTGTCCTTCAATCCAGACTCCAATTATCATAAGAGCTGAAAGCTGACCGCGATCATCGCTCCGCAGATATGTATCTATCTTATTATAAGAGTCTATTGATATGAAAAGCAATGAGTCAAGATTCGATTTATTTTGGGATAATCTTTTTATGGATTCAAAATCAAAAAATTGTCCGACCTTAATATCCTCAGCTAATTTTCTGATTGAGCTTAGCACTTCAAGTGAGGAGCCTGTTTTTTCATACATATTCAAATACCCAAGGTCGGCACCGAGAATCCCCAATTTAATAGCCTTGTCAAAACTTGTGCTTTGTTTATTGGCGTCAATTGATATTGCAAGATAGTTCTGAGAGAAAGGTACCTGAAGAGTCTGAAGAAGATTTGCAATTTCAACAGGGGATGAAATATTCTTTGAAATATCAGCAATTGCTTCCGGGCTAAGTTTCTCTGCTTCTGACACTGGTACCGAATCAGATTTGGGAAATACAAATTCTGAAGTTTTACTTTTTGAGTTTCTGCATGAGAAACCAAAAAAGATAATTATTAGTAAAATAAATATTCTTCCTTTCATCTGGATTGACCAATAAGTTAAAACAAAAATACAAAAAAACTTATTAACAATGTGCTAAATAATCATTTTCGGAATTTTAAATTTTCGAAAAATCTGACACATCTGCCAAGCAACTCAAAATAAAGGGTAAAATATAGAAGCACAGAACTTAAGAGTACAAGGGAGATATTAAAAATAAATGTATCTGTTTTGATTCCGAAAATATATTTTGAGGGAGCATAAAAATGCGTACGGAAATTTAAAAATCCTCGCTTGTAGGGATCAAGGTATATGGGATCAGTGTTCTGGACGAGAGAGTTTTTATAAACAAGAACTTTTTTCCTTTCATAAGGTTTTGTTACCAACTCAAGTAGTTTATAGTTATAATACTCATCTTCAAGTTTTTTCAAAAGAAGATCGTTCATATTATAAAAAATATCCCTTTTGTCACTGGCCGTATTGGAAATTTTACTGAAGATCCTGTCCATTCTGTTTAGATATTTAGTAAGAGAATCAGCCACCCCGGGATTAAATTCGTAGGGTACAAGGTAGGATATATACTTAAATGCCGGAACATTATAAACATCAGCCATTTTCCCAAGTTCATTCCTGAGAAGCTGAAGTTTACTGAAGTTTCTAACCGGTTTATTCAGATGAAGGTTGTCACTGTTACCAAGATTTTTGGGATTGCTTCGGTACTCAAATAATGAAGTTTCAAGAGCATCGCGTAATGCATTAATTCTGTGCACTTTATTAAAGTCAGCTTCGCTGATTTTCTTCTGGAGGCTATAATATGTTTCGCCTGAAGCTGTAAACACTCTCCTGCTGTATTTATTATCCTTGAATTGTGATACGATTAGCGCTTCATATGTCCACCTCGTTGGCATTAGTTCGGCTATGAGCGGCACCTTATCGACATTGCCTATTCTCCTGTTGAGCTTGTCAAATGAAAACATCGCACCGCTTAATACCATCATTGGAATAATAAGAAGCGGTATTACGATATAGATTGTGATCGCCGAATTAAAAGAGGCTGAAATATTCAGGCCCAGCATATTAGCACAGAAGGAAGTTGTAAACAATGCGAGCCAGTAGTGGAAATACATTGCCTTAATACCAAGTATTGGATTTGCAATAGAAATAAAAAGCAACGACTGGATCGTTGAAATTACTATGAGGATTATTACTTTAGACAAAAGATAGCTATGCCGGCTTAAATTCAGAAAACGTTCCCGTTTCAGGATTTTTCGGTCACGGAAGATCTCTTCAGCGCTGATTGTCAGACCAAGAAACAATGCGACGATCAGACTCATGAAAATATAGATCGGGATATTTTCATTTTCGGAGAAAATATACACTTTGGAATCCGGGTCAGGGATATACCTGATTATAAATGACAAAACAAATCCCAATATAGGAGCTTCAAGCAGGGTAAGAAGAATGTACTGCCTGTTTGAAATTTTACTTTTCAGATCCCTGGTAAAATAAATCTTCAATTGTTTTAAAAAGCCCGGCCTTTGAAGATTCTTGTCAGGGGCCTCATTTATTTCCGGAACACGCACAAACGGATGATTGGACCTGAACTTTTCCTTCCATTCTTCCGGCTTTACTTTTCGTTTGTCAGTGTACTTTCCGAATTCATCAACGACTTGAGTCTCAATGATATTGAATATCGTTTCAGGATTAACGTTTCCACACGAAGGGCACTCTCCCTGATTCGAGTTGATCTGGGCATCAAGTGTCTTGAAGTAAATTACAGAATCGACAGGATTGCCAAAATATGCCATCCTGCCACCCAGATCGAGTATAATTACCTTATCAAACATCTTGAAGATCTCCGAAGATGGCTGATGGATTACTGTAAATACCAGTTTCCCTTTAAGCGTGAGATCACGTAAGAGATCCATCAGGTTTTCAGAATCCCTTGATGATAACCCCGACGTAGGTTCATCCAGAAATAAAACCTGTGGTTCCCGGATAAGCTCCAGGGCGATATTCAATCTCTTTCGCTGACCGCCACTGATTACCTTATTAAATGGAGAACCAACCTTCAGTGAGGCTTTATCAAGCAAACCCAGATTAGAAAGTGTTTGATTTACCAGAGTGGCTATTTCATTCCTGGTTTTATTTCTGAAGCACTGGCTGGCTGCATAAAAAAGGTTTTCAAATACCGTAAGATCTTCAATTAGCAAATCATCCTGTGGAACATAACCAAATACACCCTCAAGCAATACGTTGTTTTTGGCGACATCCAGTCCATTAATATTTACACTTCCTGTTGTAGGTTTCTGAATACCGCTCATTAGATTCATGAGGGTTGTCTTTCCGGAACCACTGGCGCCCATTATCCCAACCAGTTTACCTTCTTCAATAGAGAAGCTGACATTATCAACTGCAGATACTCCTTCCCTGAACTGATAGGTGAGATTCTCAACGGTAAATGACAGCTTATGAATGATGATGTCAGAAAGAAAACTTGAACTTATATCACTATAGTATATTGAATGGCCCTGCTGTGATTTTATTGAGCCTCCCTTGGCAAACGTATAGACTTGTCCCGACCTTATTGGCAATCCGTTAAGATATAACTGATCAGCCGAAAGGTAACGCACGAAATACAGGTCTACACTGGCGACCCTTAAAATAAGTATTTTGGTATTTCGATAGCCCGATATCATTTTCCGGCACAAATCGCACTTTTCATTTCCCGGAGATAGAACCAGAATTTCAGGATTATCAAGATTCTCAGGGTCATCATTTTTGACAAATTGCTCAACGGATGCAAATTCAACGGAAGATATTTTGAAAACCTCAGCAACTGTGTTAATAATGTTCATCCTCTGAAGAGTGAACTGCCTGTCAGTATTCACGAGCTCGTAGAGTCGCATTAAAACAACGACTTTTTGTTCCTGGTTTAGGGTGCGGTTTATCTTCTTACATATAGCGAATATTTTCACGGAATCTTTTACAGAGGGAGCAGATGATTCTTTAAGATTCGATCTTTCAAGGACTGGGCCAGCGTGCTCGTCGAATAATGCTAAATACTCTTTTACGGATTCACTTGTGAGCTGTTTAATCAGAAAGTCTGATACATATTCGCGTTCGTTCAATAGTATTCCCCTGTCCTGTTTTACAATCAGGGCAAACAACTCCATTAGTGCCTTAAGGATTTCCTCACTCATAATCAGGCCGGGAAAAATGATTGTCCCGGATGCCGAAAGTTAAAAAAACTATTTCTTATTACTCAATAGGTTAAAAAAATTATCCTCCCCCGATACACACCTGCAAGCAATGAGGAAGAATGTATAATCAGTAGCTACCCAATATCCAGAATATCGCAATTCAGGTTTTCATCTATCATTATGGATGATTATCTGAAAAGATAAAGATGACTATTTAATTAATCAAATACAATAAAAGATTTACCCGGTCTACAATCGTAACGGTTCCCTTCATAATTAGTATTTTTGATGATAATGTGAATTAAGTAAATACAGGAATATGAAAAACCGGATTTTCAGAGCAGTAATCTTTTGGTTAGCATCTGGAGCATTCTTCAGCAATTGTCTATACAGTCAGTCAGTTGACAGGGAGGTGAATAATTTCAATTTCGGGTGGAAATTTTTCAAAGGAGATTTTGTCAATGCGCAGGCTCCGTCCTTTGACGATTCAGGCTGGCGGACACTTGATCTCCCTCATGACTGGAGCATTGAAGGTGAATTCAATAAAACCTGGGCTAGTTCAACAGGATATTTACCGGCAGGTATCGGATGGTACAGAAAAGATTTTTTTGTTCCTGCATCTGAGAATAACAGAAAAGCTTTTATAAACTTTGAAGGAATTTATAATAACAGTGAAATATGGATAAACGGAAAATATCTTGGGAAAAGACCTAACGGATACATAACATTTCAATATGATATTACTCCTTATTTGAAATATGATGAAAAAAACCTGATAGCTGTAAAGGTTGACCATTCTAAATATGGAGACTCACGATGGTATACAGGTTCAGGTATTTACCGTAATGTAAAACTGATTTTTACCTCGCCCTTGCACATTGCTGACCAGGGCATTTCGGCATTTGCAGAAAATGTTTCCATTGAAAAAGCCTCTTTGGCTATTAATGTAGAGGTTCAGAATGAAACCGGGAAAGTGGCTGAGGTCACAGTTACAAATTACTTAATACTGGCCAGAGATACAGTTAAAAAAGGAATTGAGAAAGCGAAAATTCCGGCTAACTCCTCTAAAAGAGTCTCTCAAACCATGGATATATTCGGACCTTCATTATGGGATATTGATAATCCTAACCTATATTCACTTATTACTGTGGTAAAAGGAAAGGATATATTTGACCAACAGGTCACCTCTTTAGGGATAAGGAGCATAAAGTTTGATGCTGAAAAAGGTTTTTTTCTTAATGGAAAGAATCTGAAATTGAAAGGAATTTGTTTGCACCACGATGCAGGAACCCTGGGTGCTGCGGTTCCCAGACAGGTTATCGCCCGAAGGTTAGATATTCTGAAAGAGTCGGGATGTAATGCCATTAGGACAAGCCATAACCCATTTTCTCCTGATTTCCTGGAACTTTGTGATGAAAAGGGATTCCTGGTTATTGGCGAAGCGTTCGATGAATGGGAACTGCCTAAAAGAAAATGGATTGAAGGATGGAATGTTGGGACTCCTGGGAAAGACGGATATTGGACAAATTTTAAAGAATGGTCTGAGAAGGATCTTAGTGATATGATCATGAGAGATCGTAACCATCCATCCATCATACTATGGAGTATTGGAAATGAGATTGATTATCCGAACGATCCATATACCCATCCAGTTCTAAACACCGAAGGAAACCCGCAATCGTGGGCTAAGTATGATAAAAATCTGCCCGATGCAAACCGTCTTGGTACTATAGCCAGAAGACTTGTAAAGGTTATAAAACAAATTGATAAGAGCAGGCCGGTGACAGCAGGTCTGGCATCCGTTTTAATGTCGAACGAAACAGGATATTCGGAAGCTCTTGATGTTACAGGGTATAATTATCAGGAATTCCGGTATGCAGCTGACCACCTGAAATATCCCAGACGTATAATCTATGGGAGTGAAAATGGAATGAGTATTGAAGCCTGGAAAGCCGTCACGGATAATGATTATGTCCTGGGACAGTTTCTCTGGACAGGATTTGATTATCTGGGTGAAGCTGGTAAATTTCCGGCCCGGCATAGTACTTCAGGAATTATTGATCTCGCCGGAAACAAGAAGCCGGAATTTTATTTCAGACAAAGCTTATGGAGCGATAAGCCCATGCTCTTTATCGGAACAACACTTCGTTCAGCTTCCAACGATCCTGCTGACCTTTGGGCTCACAAAATGGTTGATCCGGTATGGAACTGGAAAACAGGGCAGTCAGTTTTTGTAAATGTTTTCACCAACTGCGAGGAAGTTGAACTATTCCTTAACGATAAGTCCCTGGGAACCAAGAGACTGATTGATTCGAAAAACAGGACACTTATATGGGAAGTTCCTTTTGAAGCAGGAAATTTAAGGGCTGTCGGAAGAATTGCTGGCAAAATGCTTGCATCTTCTGGACTGAATACAACAGGCGAACCTGTAATAATCTTAGCCAAAAGTGATATTTCAGATCTGACTGCCGACAGGCAGGACCTTTCGAACATTTTTGTTACACTTTGTGATAATGAAGGTAATCCGGTATATTCTGCCGATAATGAGGTTACATGTGAAGTATCCGGTCCGGTCAGACTTCTTGGTATGGAGGATTCAAATCCTGTAAATATTGAAAATTACAAGGACAATAAACAAAATGCCTTTCATGGCAAATTGCTGATCTATGTTCAGGCACTTGATATACCAGGGAAAGCAGTGATAAAACTTACATCTCCGGGATTAAAGGAGGCAATTTTGGAACTAAACATTCATAAATAAAATCTGCAAACCGTTATACCTAAGGTTCCGGTTTAAACATCTAATATTACCATTCAGCGCTAATTCATTACTACTGCGCACTTTTAATTTTTTTTCTTTGCTGCTGCAGTTACTTTAGTCCTAATTTATAAATTAAGACAATGAAGAGGAGTTTGAATTATGACAATGCAATAAGCCTTATTATCCTGCTTCTTTTCTACACTTCTCTGTAAATACGATCATGGAGATCAGTGTAGATAAAATTCGATAATTTACAGTTAAATTTGATCTAATGGGAAAATCTGAATTTTATAACATTCTTAACTTGCGAAAAACTGTTTCGCATGTATCATTTTTTGTTTTTTCTTTACTTGTAACATGTATTATTGCATTAACAGGAAAAATCAACGATTCGCATTCATTTTCTTTTGGCATATTTATCATGCTGTTTGTCCAGTTAGAAATCTTTATATATTTGGGAAACAAGCTGTTTGGTAATGTTAACTTTGAAAAGAGTCCGGGAGAAATAACCCGTATTGTGCTGTTGAGATTAATAATTTTCCTTACTGGATGTTTTATTGCTTCACTGATACTTTTTATTATTGTGCAATATGTAAGCATGCTCTTAAATGGCAACAGTATTTCAATTGTTTTGGACAATATTATTCACTTCGGGATCAGAAGATGGTTCAAATCAACAATTGCCGGATTATCTATAGGGCCAGTTATTTTTATTGTTTTGCTCTGGCAATCAAGCCTGCAGAGAGAACAGAAACTCAGGGAGGAAAACCTGATTTTTCAGAATGAAACTCTTAAAAATCAAGTGAACCCTCATTTCCTGTTCAACAGTTTGAATACTCTGTCGTCACTTGTAGTGTCTGAACCTGAGACAGCTGAAATATTCATTAACAGGTTGTCTGCAATATATCGTTATATACTGGAAAACAGCGGGAAAGATAAGGTACCTCTGGAGGTAGAACTAACATTTATCAATGACTATTTTTTTCTTCACAAAATCCGAGACAAGGAAAAGATACATGTTCAGATAAATATTAACAGGAATGAGAACTTTGAAATTCTACCGGTTTCACTTCAGATACTGGTTGAAAACGCAATAAAACATAACAAAGCTACCCGTGATGCACCGCTTAACATATTGATTTATATTGAAAACAACTATATTATTGTTCGTAACAATTTGCAGCGGATGGCTGTCCAGCTTACATCGACCCAAATCGGATTGAAAAATCTTGCTCAAAGAGTAAAGCTTATCACTGGGAAAGCGCTTATAATTGAAGAATCTAATTCGGAATTTATTGTTAAAATTCCTCTTATCAAATGAATATACTTATAATCGAGAATGAAAAGCTGGCGGCTGACAGATTGATTAGATTGCTCATGAAAATTGATAGTTCAATTACTGTTTTGGGGGTAATTGAAACTGTGGAGGACGCCATAAACAGGATGAGGGATAACCCGGTTCCTGATCTAATCATGATGGATATTCAATTGGATGACGGGCTTTGCTTTGAGATATTTGAAACATTGAGCGTCGAAATACCGGTCATATTTACCACTGCTTATGATGAATATACACTCAAAGCTTTCAAGGTGAATAGTATTGACTACTTACTGAAGCCGGTTGAGGAGGCGCTGCTAAGATCGGCACTGGCCAAGTTTATGAAATTATATGCTGACAAGGATCCCTTCAAAAGAGATTTTAAGCAGCTCCTTTTTGAATTCAGGAATCAATTTAAATCACGGTTTTTAGTTAAGATAGGTGATCGTTACAGATCAATACCGGCAGCTGAAATAAGCCATATCCATATAAAGGAAAGAAGTATTTTCCTTAATGACAGACAAGGTAAGGATTATGGGCTAGATTATTCTCTCGATCAGTTGCAAAACCTTCTTGATCCGCATAAATTCTTCAGAATTAACCGGGAATGTATTGTAAATATTGAATCAATATCTCTAATGCACAGTTTCTCGTCGAGCAGGCTTCAGCTGACATTAAAAGACCATGAAAAAAACGAATTGTTTGTGGTAAGCAGGGACAAGGTTGCCGAATTCAAAAGGTGGATCGACAAGTGAACTGTTCTTTTAAATATTTAAATGTCTGTATACCGGTCTTAAATGTAGGCTATGGCTATAATTTCAAAAATAATATCCTCCTTGGCTCGATTAAGAAGAGCTTTGTCTCCAACTTTTTTATTTATTAATACTTTGGCAAGAGGGGATATAAAAGAGATTTTTCCTTTCGAAATATCTGCCTCATCTACACCAACTATCTGAAAGGTTTGAGTCTGTTTTGTTGTTTCAGTTTTTAAAGTTATCAATGCGCCAAATCTAATTTCATCTTATGGTTGGTCTTTAAGGTTAACTATCTTGGCTTCTCTTATTCTATTGTTCAACAGTTGTAATTTTGCATTAATATAGTTCAGCGCTATTCTTTTCTCATTCTCAATGGTACTATCCAGATTGATTTTTTCATTGACCAACATCTGTTTTTCGGCTAATAGTTCATTCATACCTGATTGAGTCATAAAGTTCGGTACTCCTTGCGGCAAATCTGCCCTGCGGGGCACTATGGGAATTTCTTCCTGATCATCTTCTTTAACAAATCCTCTGCTCATATTTGATGTAATAATTGACACGCCTGTATATTAAACTATTGTTCGAATTGACTCACACTTTACCTACGGATCTATAAATATCAAATTTTTCTTAGAAAATCTCTTCTATTCGTATGAGGTTTGATTTCCTTGCCTTAAGGATGTATTATTAGAAATACAAATGCCATTAGATTTACCAAGAGCACTACGCCGTATACTATGTTGCTCCTCCCGCTAATAAGCGACAGGATCACAGTAAATACAGATAATCCTAATAAGATAATCGATTTAATGTCTAATCCCAGAGTAATTTTAAAATCAAAAATACTGCAAACTACTGCCACACATGGGATTGTTAATCCAATACTGGCAAGAGCTGAACCCAAAGCCAAATTTAAGCTGGTTTGAAGTCTATTCTTTTTAGCCGCAATAATTGCAGCTGAGCCTTCGGGAAGTAATATTATTGCCGCAATCAGAACTCCTACCAGTTGTACAGGCAGTTTATATCCTATCACAATACTTTCAAGAGTGGATGCTAAAGACTTAGCTAATAGAACAACAATTCCTAAACTAACCAGGAGAAATATAAAACTTATAAGAAAACTCCTTTTGCTGATTATTATAGTCTGCTCTTTTTTATCCACAGAAGTTGAAAGAAAATACTCTCTGTGCCTGGTTGTTTGGGCAAATAAAAAAGTGGAATATATAATCAAGCATGCAATAGAAACAAAAATGAGCTGTGGCGTCGTGTAATAAGGTCCCTTAATGCTGCTTGTGAATGTTGGAATTACTAAAGTCAACATAAGTATGGAGACAAGAGAAACCAGAGCAATAATAACGGAATGCCTTGAGAACCTTTGTACGTGATGCTTCAGTCCTCCAATAAATAGACATGATCCCACTATTCCATTGAGAATGAGCATTGTCGCAGAATAGACGGTATCTCTTGCTATTGAAACAGCATTATTCCCTCCTGATATCATAAGTGAAATAATGATAGATACTTCAATTACGGTTATGGCAACTGCAAGGATAATTGTTCCGTAAGGTTCTCCAACTTTGTGTGCAATCTTCTCAGAATGATGCACTGCAGACATTACGCTCAAAATTAAGAATAATCCTGCCAGGATTTGGAAGAAAACATTGTATTGAATAAGTCCTGATAGAAGCAGCATCCAGGCCAGGGTGGGAGCTATTATTGTCCATTGAACCAGCGATCTCATTTTTAAAAATCTGTTAAGGCAAAGGATTAATTATCCTAATACTAAGTATAATTATAGACTATTACTAAACTCATTGAATCCAATTATGATAGATAAACAATTTTGTTTTATCAAAGTTTAGGGTCGGGGCTCATCAAACAGTTGTCGGGCAAAAGATTTCAATTGCATCAAAATCACTCTTTATTTTCATCTGCTTTTTAATTTGTATTGGATGGATCAGAAAAACCACTAATGTGTTATTAACGTGATACCAGTTAAATCTGCTTTCCCGTTTTTCAGGAATTCGTAGGTCATACGATCGGCTTGACAGTCTACAAATCGAACCCCTTTTAAACTCCTGTTTTTAAAAAAAGTATTGATAAGCGTTAAATTCTGGAATGTTACTTTTTTAAAGTCGCAGTTTTCAAAATAACAATCCTCCACTATGCCATCGAAAGCTATCTCGGCTATCTGTGTATCCTTAAAAGATGTGCGATTCCATACAGCATTTGCTATTGTGTTTTTCATAAAAGCACTGGATTTGACACTAGCCCCTGTAAAATCAGAACTTGAGAAATCGCAGCTATTAATATGGCTTCCTGAAAATTCAGCATCTTTCAGCGAACACTCTTTAAAGAGATTGTTGACTAAATTAGAGTCCTGTATACGGCTGCTGCTGACATCAGAACCAGAGAAGTCACAATTAACCACATTATTGCCTTTTAGAAGAAGTCCAGATATAACTGAACCTATGAACAGGCAATTCCGCATATTGGAAGAACTGAATTTTTCATGCAGGTTTTTCAATCCGGAAAAGTCGGCACCCACCCAGTTACCACGTGACATATCCCAACTAAGCTTCTGCTTCTGGTTTCCTGCTGGCAAATCAGCCGCTTGCTTTGCCAAAGACGCATTTGATCCCGTTTCATTGGCTACGGCTTGATATTTTTCTGAAAAATAGTTAAGGTCAACACCCAGGATTTCCGCAAGCCGGCTAAATGTGATGATGTCCGGAATTGATTCTCCCCGTTCCCATTTTCCAACTGCCTGGGGGCTGATGAATATAAGTTGAGCAAGTTGTGCCTGAGAAATATTTAGTTTTTTTCGTGCTTCAGCAATTTTGCTGCCAATCATCTTAGTTTCCATAAGTTCTATTTTTTTTAATTATTCGACACTACAAAGATATGTGTAGGCACTCACAGAATCATAGAATATAAGAACACTATTGGTTGTATTTAGGCTATTAATTGATGTTATTTGACAACCAATAGTTGTATATATCGGAATTTCAACATAAGCCTAAGACGGCAGTTCTTTTGTGTTTGTCTGGTTACAGTAGTAATCCGGGCAAGTGAGCGTAAATAACTGTACAATCGTTGTTATTAGGCGTCGAATTTAAACTTTCTGACGAGATTTCAGTCCTTTTCGTTTTTTCAGAAAATTGCCATTAAACTATTTCAGTGTTTTGGTACTTAAGTGACATGAATCAAGTTCCTTGCGCCTGAATTTGTCATCATTCACTGTCATATACTTGTAAGGCCATCAACTCTGATCCTAGTGATCTTTGCTGTTCTTTTGCCAATGGTCAATTTGTAATTTACCACTTTGCCTGCTGAAACAGGATCGATCTTACTGTTGAAATGAGCTAGTTTTCAAGGGTAACCAGATCTTTTGTACACAGAAAACTAAGTGGTATGAGGTGTTTTGTTTAACCAACTTTATAAGTATTTTTCATATCAGAAACTGAAGTTGAAATTATTTCTTTCAATACATCAAGGTTGATATCTTCAAGTCTATTGATATAAATACATGAACCCGAACTAATTTTGAATTTACCAAGTTTACTCAGCAAGTCTTTATAATTGTCTACGTGTGACATAATATATATGGCTATGTGTTGTTTACGGGGTGAAAATCCTGTTAGCGGCCAATCACCTTCCTGCTTACTACGATCAGATTTGTAATGATAAGAACCATATCCTATCATATTATTGTTCCATAATGACGGTCTCTCTTTTACTACACTATCAAAGAGTTTTTTTAATTCTATGCTATCTATCCGTTTTTTTTCGGGTTCAACACTTCCCAGGAATTTATCAATATCAAAATCACTGGGTTTCGTTTTAATTTCACTCATAGAATTTTCTCATTTAGGTATATAACTGAGAAAGTAACAATTTAAGATTCAGTTTTGTTGATTATCGGGCCATTTGGTCATAGACCCAAAATTCCCTTGATTTTTTCAGATCTTCAAACCGGAGAGGATTAAGGTAAAGGATTCTCGTCCTGTCTTTGAGATTTAAGTGAATCACAAATAGTTTAATATCTACAGTATTTATCTCGCCAATTTTTATCGTCTCAACTTTTTTTGTGTCAGGCAACAGAATATGCAATTCCTTATCGTCCCATACGATGTAATATTTTTTGTTTGCCATATTTGTGATCCCTATTAAAATGAAAAAAAGTCCCTCAAATAAATAAATTATTGCGTTCCAGTCACCTGATGGAAAACTTGTATTAAACCCTTTGGTTAAGTTTCTGATGATCATAAATAGTCCGAGGATAGCAAAGATGCTTCCAAAAACTATGAAGAATCTTAATAATGCCGTGTATGTTCTGAATACTTTAATCCTTGTAATAATGATTTCTATTTAACCTTACTGTCAGATGTAGTATTAGTTTTAAAATAAAGAATTTGATTAGCATAGTCAATAATAGCGTTGTTTTTTTTCATCCAGTCCCGACCGAATATCCCATAGGTGTGTAGATCCGATTCTTTCACATCATTGTATTTAGCAAAATCAAAAAGCTCAGCCTGGCTGTTAAATGTAAATTTCCCTAAACTGTAAATTACCGAATCTGCAATAAAATCTTCAACATTTGTACCTTTGGGACTATCATGACCACTACTATTTGTCTCGTGTTTGGTCTTTTTCATTTTTATTTTCTCTTTGAATAAGATTACGTGCAAACTTAATTCAGAGCTGACTGTACTTATTGTTATAGGAATTTCCTTTTGAAGAGCATCAAAAAACACATTCATGAAAACCTCATAGTTCTCATTGATAATAAATTTGGTAAATTCATATCCCTGGTCTAACAAGGATTTATCAGGTTTATCTGATATTTTAACCCCAATTTCGATCTGCTCATTTGTAAAATCAATTCTGGTGTTTTCATTCTTCAGAAAAACTGTGCCTAGCATTCCTTGTGAGTCTTTTCCTTCTTCCTCTGGCCAATCAAATACAGGTACATTCTGGATGTTAGAAAATGTTTTGTCTCCAATTTTAAAATTTTCGATATCGATTCTGCCACGTCCTTTTTTACTATATCCATAATCACTCAACTTTTCTATTGGGTTACCTCCGTTTAATTTCTCAGCAACATCATGGGTTATCATTAAATACATTTTTGCATTACCATGAATCATCAGTGGTACTTTCTCGTTCAGTCCAAAATCAGCTTCTACGACATATCTGTTGCCTCCAAAAAGCACCGGGTGCATTTTTACAATATTTGTTTTTTGTTCAATAGTTGCATCCTGTTTTTTCTTCTCTTTTTTTTCTTTGCTTCCATTTTCACAAGAACAAAAGATAAGAATGGCAATAAATGGTAAACCAAACGTGATAATTATTGATTTCGTCATTTTATGTGTTTCTATTTATTCTTAAATTGTGTTAAAGCCCTGGCATTTAATGAGTTGACATTTATCGGGTAACTGTTCAATAATTGACTAAACCTATTGTATTAAAGGTAGTACAGACTGATTATATTAAGGTTTGGTTTTTAGATAAATGAATATCCCAAAGCTAATGATAAGACCAAGAAATGTTAAGTATAGTACTAAACTAAGTATTGTCCTCCAAAATGTTGACCACTTATTTTGAGAATTAAAAAACTGGATAAAAACCCACACCGTTAAACCTATATCAGCCAAATTCTCAATAGCTATTATTGGTTTTAATGTTGGCGTTGTACTATAAAAATAAAATAACGGAAAAAGGATAATATGAAAAATTAATTTTTGTCCTGTCAGAAAAGAATTTAAAACAAGATGCTCAATAAAATTAAAATGAGCTTTCCTGAATACGAAGAAGGTGAATAATGCAAAAAGAGGCAATTGAAATATTGTCACAATTGCATAGTGTTCCGTAATCCAATCGCTCGCGCTGTTAAAGGCGCTGATAAATTCAATGCCATTTTTATCATTTGAAGTTACCACAACACTGCCTTCTAATATACTTATATGAAAAAAATGGTACATCAATCCCAACATCCCTGCTAAAACAAGGACTAGGGAGACTGGCTTGAAATGTTTAATTCGTTTCCCTTCAATAAACTCTCTTATTGAATGTCCGGGTCTTGTGAATAATTCTTTTGTTGTATAAAAAATCCCTTTATCCAAATGTAAAAGTCCATGCTGAATGTCATGCCATAAGAAATGAATATTTATTTTGTCTGTTTCGGCAGGCTGACCACAATTGTTGCAATAGTGTCCTTGAAAATGGTGGTTACAATTTTTACAGATTATTGTCATTCGTATCGTCTGTTTTATTTATCGAAGTAGTGTCGGAATATTGCAGTAAACTCATTTTTTGCGGCTGGTAATAATTTTAAATCATTACTTGTGAGGTTTTATCATAGAAGCAGTGCCCTAAGTCTTTATCGATCTGGTTTTATTATATCCACCATCAGCCTTCTCTTCCTTCCTGTTAAATGGAGTCTGTACACAGATGAAATCAACGTTTAATTCTACCTCCTCTGTTTTCATTATCGAAAAGTACCGATTAATTAATGTTTAAGACACATTACAAACGTTTCATCACAAAAAGTCCTTCAATTCATCCAACTTCAAATTTAATAAAATATCGTGATCAAGGTTTGTAACTTGCCAAACACTAATCAAGCAGTAATAATATGGCATATTGATAAGCTTATTTTTTCAATATTTTTCATCTCCTCTTAATTCTAAGACAAACTTCTTAATATTTGGTTTTGTTGCGATACGATTTTCTCCAAATAAGATCTGGCAAGAGCAATTCAACAAGCTGTATTAATCAGCTTGCCTGCTTTTATATTTCAGAAGATAAAGCTGTATGAAAATTCCGCTTTTAAATTTGTTATCGTGTACAGTATCTAGTTTGATAAGTTCCGATTCCGACAAAACAAGGTCCAGATTGTTTTTATTGAGATTCATATTGAGAAATCTGACTACACAGAATTTTTCATCGGTCCTTAGAAATTCTCCTTTAGATTTCTCCTGTTTCAAGTCTCTTGTGTGCCAATTAGCTTTTTTGTCTGAGTTAATCCATAAATTATAAATCCAATTCCCACTACAATGTATGGAAGGCTCAAAAGTTGTCCCATATTGAATGTCATACCATTTTCAAATCCGACTTGGTTCTCCTTTACAAATTCGATAATAAATCTAGCTGTAAAACATAAAACAACTACAAGCCCAAAGAAGAATCCGTTTTTTAGTCTATCTCTTATTTTTTTGTAAAGAATAATCATAATCGTAAAAATTATAAAATAAGTAATCGCTTCGTACAATTGAGCCGGGTGTCTCGGTAAGTTATCAACCCGCTCAAAAATTACACCCCAGGGTTTTGTAGTCGGAATGCCGATAATTTCAGAATTCATAAAGTTTCCTAGTCTGATAAATCCGCCAACCAGTGCTCCAACAACCGCAACCAAATCAAGGATATCAATCATTGAGTGTTTAGCCTTCCGGGAATAGAAGTATACCGCAATCAGAAATCCTAGTGCCCCGCCATGACTCGCCAATCCCTGATAACCGCTAAATATATATCCACCACCAGGTCGTGGTTGAATTGGTAATATGATCTCCAGTGGATGAGCTAAATAATATGAAGGTTCATAGAATAAACAATGTCCCAATCTTGCCCCTATAAAAATCCCTATTGTTCCATAAATAGCCAGCTTTTCCAAAAGATCTTGTGGAATATTTTCTATTTTGAAAATCCATCTTAATATATAAATACTTATAAGTAAGCCAGTTACAAACAAAAGTCCATAGTATCTGATTGGAATCCCAAAAACATTAATAATCTCAGGGTCTACATTCCAATTAATGTAAATTAAAATCATAGTCTTTTTGTAAAATAAAGTCCTCGAATATTACGTTCAGGTCACTTCTGAATGATAAATCTGTCCAACATGTCAAAGATAATTTTTTTTACTGTTATGATTAGTCATTGGTCGTCTTGTCTGCTTGTACTTTACAGTTATATTTAGGATGAAGGTCCACAATCAATTCAATACCAAATTTATTTGCAAATATTTTTTAGGGGTGAAATGAATATAAGTTTGTCGGTGGTTTTGGGTCGTCCTACAATTGCACTGCGCGTGCCTGCTATTATTAATAGTAGATTTTGTCCCGGTTGCAGGAGTAGTCAGGGTAAACAAAGTCAGATAAGGGGTTTTGAGGTTGTTCGCAAGTGATTTACGTGCCAGGATGACGTAGTCGGGGCAGCCAAAGTCAATCATACGTCGGGTGATGACCTATATTATTTTTATTGAACTTGGATTGTTCTTCTATTCTTTCCTATAATGAAGCGCAATTACACCAGAAGTAAATGTTTTAGTTTCCAGGAGTATGAGTTTAATTAATTCCGGCACATTTTTAAATAGTGAAATACCTTCTCCTATTAAAATGGGATTCAGAAAAATCCAAAATTCATCTACTAATCCCATATTTATAAGAGAATGAGAAGCTCTTGGACTACCAAAAATTAATATGTTTTTTCCTGGTTCTTGTTTTAATTTATTTATATTTTCAAAAAGATTATCACTTATGATTTTTGTATTCTTTAATCCAGTTTCATTAATTGTTTTTGATAAAACAACTTTTGAAACGTTTTTATACCAGATTGAATGTTCTTTGTCATGCCTGCTTGCATCAGGGTTTTCACCTGCTGTTGGCCAGTATGCTTCCATCATTTGAAAAGTCACCCGGCCATATAAAGCTGTATCAGCCTGGTCTGTCATTGTTGCTACAAAATCAAATATTTCATCATCAACAGTTATCCAGTTCATTTCACCATTTGATCCGGCGACAAAACCATCAAGTGAGGAATGCATAAAATATATTAAGCTTCGCATTTTACTTCCAATTTTGATTTTAAAACAGTTTTGTATCCTTTTTGTTTGATTTGAGAAGTTCTTATCTAGTCCTGGATAAGTTGTCACTATAAAGAGAGAGAGATTTGGAATTTATTTTCCTTGTAAAACTGATGGCAGAATATAATTCTCCATCATTTTGTCCACTTGGGGATGTGCATATGATGCACCATACGCGGTTGCAGTTACAACAATTACTAAAGGTTCATCTTTAAAAATGTATATTTTATTACCGCCATTGCCTGCACAATAAAAGGTTTCATATTCTTTACCATTCACTTTATAATTCTTATTCCAGAAAAAGAATCCATAAAATTCGTTGAGTCTGCCTGTAATAGATTTATGTTTTGTGAAAGTTTTATCAACCCATTCTTTTGAAAGAATTTGTTCCCCATTCCACTTCCCCCCATTTTTATACATTTGTCCGTATTTGGCAAAATCCAGGGCATTCATTTGTATTCCACCTGCGGTATTAACTACTTTCTGAGGAGTATACTGCCATTTATAATTTGTAATATTTAAAGGAGTAAAAAGTTTCTTGGCAGCATACGCTTCAAGCCCTCCATAAACTGATTTATTTAAAATATCGCCAATAAGGACAGCACCCGCGGTAAAATAATGCCATTCTCCCTTCGGTTTTAGAGTGTCGATGGGTAAATCTAATGCAAACTTGACCCAATTTGCAGTAGGATACATATTTTCTTCATTACCCGGGGAACTATCGACCTCGTCATTACCGTCGAAAACAGAACTCATTGTAAGTAAGTCCTTAATAGTAATTCTATCCTTTCGGGATGAATAATTTGAGAATGATTTTAAATTATAAAATTCTTTTAATGTCTGATTTTCACTTTTCAGATAGCCTTCTGAAATGGCAATGCCGGTTAATGTCGACGCAAATGATTTTCCTACTGAACGGGGATCATGAAGCGAATCTCTGGCGGAACCATTAAAATATTCTTCTATAAGTAACTTACCGTTTTTGATGACAATCACACTGGTAATGTGCTTAAATACTTCATCATCTATATTTGCTTTTAGTTGCTTGATTTTATCTCTGTCAAAGCTTTCGGAGGATATTGGGAGACCACTGTAAGGGTTAATTACATTTAACCGAATTGCTGAGATGTCAATCTTAGGTTTTCTTTTGACTTGCATTGTTAATTGTCCTGATGCAATTATATCTCCTGTTAATACTTCTGGATATTTCAGGTAGGGACGAATTTCCATCTTCAGGATATGTTTGCCATCTGACAATACACTGTCGCCACCATTATTCATAAACCTATTCCACGCAGACTGACTCCACCAAGCTCCCTCGTTCTGGTTATTAATCAATGGTTTGCTAATTGTTGTCTCTTTGTTTTTTATCTCTGCGTATGGAGCTCCAGGATGCAGGTTACTCTGGTAAATCAGGCGTTCGTCCACGTAAAAGGAAAACTGGTAATTACCGTTTTTAACCAGTACATCGGCACTTGCGTCAGGAGCCAGACGATGCAGATAATTTGTTAAGGAATTATCCATGTATACAGTGATAAAGAGATTGCTTCTGTTTGTTAAATTGTAGGATGACAAAAAATCTGATTCCTTAATTTTTTCTAATGGAATATTCTCTGAAGTAAAAATGATCCTGCCTATGTTAGCCTGATGTAGCGAAGAAGTAATACCCTGGTTTTGAACAAAGTCTTTTTGCTGAGCTGATACAATAATTGACCAGCTTATTATAAATACTATGGACAATAAATAAGTTTTCATGTGAGTAGAGATTAAAATCAATTTATCATGCAAAACTACATTGAAATGGGAATTCAAAATTGTACAGAATTAACATTCCAATTTATTTTGATAATAACTTACGAAAAGAGGAAGGGGTAATTTGATTAACAGCTTTAAAAGTCCTTATAAAATGGCTTTGATCTGAAAATCCGCATTCCAGAGCAATATCTGTTAAGGAAAAGCTTTTATCAGGCAGTAAGGAGAGAGACCTTTGAATTTTTAGAGCCCTGATATATTCGCCCAGATTACAATGAAAATATTTGGCAAAATTCCTTGAGAGATGAACCGGATGGATAGCTAAGGTTTCTGCTAATGCAAGAAGAGTCCAGCTTTCAGAGCGAGTGTCATGAAGAATCTCCCGGATCCTGTATACCCAGGAAGGATTTTCCCTTTTAAAACTTTCCTGAAAACCTGCCATTTGACTGAATAGTTCTATCAGTAATGAATCAATAACTATACTACCCATTCTTCCATCTAACATCGTTTCCTTAAAGATATTATACATCTGGATCCTCATATTCGGGTTTAATATATTAATGCTTCCTTGTATTGAATCGTGGTCAATTTGGAAAGCATTGAACCAGCTTTGTTCAAGTTCAATATGAAAGCCACGGGTAAAACCTTTTGGCTTGATATTATTATGTGCTTCCTGACAATTATGAAATAATAGGTTTCCGGCGGTGCAGTGATAAGTCTCTTTCTTATTTCCTTCTATAACACTGCCTTCCAGAATAAAAGTGAAATATGCATTTTCATGATAATGCCAATCTACATTACTTTGTGTATATTCTGTATCCGTCAATGTTAGTCCTTTCAAATGAGTAATTTCATTTGTCTGTCCATAGAATTGACCTGTTTTGAGGCTATTCATTCATTTATTGTACAACATTTGATTACTTTACTTCCTGATATTTTAGAACCAGTTTGCAAATATATGGAAAAAATATCTGCCAGATCTGAGAAGCTGGCGTCTGTTTGGTCATAGTTAATTTGTTTCGGTAAGACGAAACTGTACTTTCATTGAAATTTGTATAAGTAAGTCTTTTGACTCCATGCAAAACGCTATAAATGAATGGTAACTGACTGGAGGATTAATTCAGTCGCCCACCTGACTGAATAAGCGGCATATTCATTTGTCCGGGATGGCGACCGTTTCCCGCGAAGCCTTTGTCATGAAATAACAAATTCGTTTTGAGTGAACAGACGAAGGGGGAAGCCAATTAATTCAACAGTTCATGTTAGCGGTTCGTATTATTATAAAATTATCAGTCGTTTGACCTCATCGATTGGAACTGAAGTCTTTTTGGATACTTGTTCGACACTTAGTCCTTGATTATAAAACCTGGAAACAAACTGTTTCATTGATTCTCCTATCTCAATTAAATGATTATCAGGATCAAAGAATCGTATTGTATTTTGTCCCCATGGCTCTTCATGAATCTCATGTAAGAATAGAACTTTTTCCCTTTTCAATATCTCCAAAACGCTTACAAGGTCTTCAGTTTCAAAGTATATCTCGAATCGATTAAAATTTGAATTAGTAATATTTTCCAGACCCAGAGATTTGGGAATTACATGGTTCTGCTGAATTTCCCAAATCGCAAATCCGTTTTTAAAAATCACATTTTTGCCAAAGTCCAGGTCAATCGTCATTCCTAAGATGTCGACATAAAATCTCTTTGACGATTCAATATCTTTCACAAAGAGTGCTGTTGAAGAATTCTTAATATCCATAAGCATTATCGTTAGATTTTTTAAAAGTTAACGTTTGTTAGGTATTGGTTAATTTGTTTTGGGAAACGAGACTGTCATGTCAGTTAAATTTCTCAAGGAGGGCTTTATGTACCCACGTAAAGTGCTGTATATGAATGCTGGCGGCTCGAAGATTTAATGAGTATAAGCTGTAATAGTTACCCGAGCACAGCTCTGGGCAGGTTCCAGGTTCTTTAGCCTGGAAATTGTCTGGGTGCCGTGCAAAAACTGTGACAAGTTTATTACCGTAACCGTCCATAGTAGCTAATGTATTGTTATTTAACAGTCTGGATATAAATCAATCAGAATTGTTCTTTTTGATAATTTCCATTAGTTCAGTATAGTCGCAGTAAACTTGCCAGTGCATAATTTTTTTATTTTCCACAATAGCTTTCCATGCAGCAGTAGTTTTCCAAAAATTAGCCGCGTTCTTTATTATTTTGTAAGAGCCAGTTGCATAACCAAAGAGTCCAATGATAGAATTGTCTTCTACAACATCTGTGATGTGTATACTGTAATCTGGGAACATTTGGTAATAATTTTGCCATCCCATTTTCATATCTGTTTTACCGATATGTTTGCCTCCAGCGCCATCGATAAATATGTGGTCATCTGACATTAGGTTATAAATCTTGTCAACATCGTGATCATTAATAGCTTTGACAAATGCAAGAACGATTTCTAAATCTGTCATGGTCAAATGGTTTATTATTTAAGCTGTTAGCACATGTATTTTTGCCGCGCGATTGAAAGTCCCAATAAAAATGCTAAATTTCTATTGTCAGGATAAAACCTGATTAAGACGACGTGAAAGCTAAATCTCACGCTCTGAAATATATGTTCTAACATCCTCTGCTTCCTGCTTTGCTGGCAATTTTTAATTGTCAGCCCAGAACCGTTACCGAAGAGAATTACCGATGATGAAGATAGAAATAAATTGCTGAAATGAAATTCGTCCTCCTGATAATAGCTTATAATACTGCACATGCTGATTGCTATTCCGTCTGCCGGCACTTAAGCAAGCCGGATGTTGCCAGCAGTTATTGCAACTTAAATTGGTTTAATTTGTTAAATCTGTCTAATATTCTTTCCAGCAATGCATTGTTAAAAAAAGTATATGTCTCAAAAGCCTGCTTTTATTATTGAAAACACAAACGAAATGTATTTGCCAAACCTATCGGTTATTCTGATGCTTCTGGTTTGGATAGTAGCTGCGGTTGGTATTGTCTTACCGTTTGCTCATGGTGTCTCACCATTTGATGCGCTTTTGCTTAGAGTACCTAATGAGGGCAATTGGTGGCATGTGCTGGTTGGGTTGCCATTCTTTTTGTCCTTGCCGATGATTTGGCTGCGCTTACACATTTTAAACTCAGCACAATTGGCTGGTATTAATATAAGACGAATATTATGGGTCGTGATTGTTTTTTCTGCCGGTGGCACTCTATTGGTTGAAACACCTTTTTTGTTACATCGCGCAGGAACAAGTGAATCGCAACGCTTAGAAGTGATATTTTTAGGTATTGGAATCATTCTGAGTACGGGGATTTTTCTATTTGTCAGGCGCAAAATGATACACCCTACTAAAGCGCTTATTATAGGCATCACCAGTGCATATCTAGCCAATGCTTTTCTATGCCTAATTGTCTATGGTGAAAAAAAATTTGAAGGTCAACCAAGATCAGGTTGGTATATCACCTTAATCGTAGTATTAGCAATGTCGGTTGAATTAATGTGGCTATTGTTCATAAAAGCTGATATAAAAAATCCAGGTAAATAAGAGTGTCTTTCCAATTCCAGGTAAAGGCATAGTCTAAATGCAGGACTTGTCACAAAAAAATTAAAGCCTACTGCCGCTAATATTATTTGTAAGCGTACCCGACGCGGCACCGTGCATCATCCAGGAATTTTAGCTGAAAATAGTCCAGGTGCAGTAATTTAATAGTGTGTATAGGAGCGGGTCGGAGTGCCAAAGTATTTACTGATCCCCTTTAAACGGCTCAGAGCAAAGCAAAAACCGTGATAAGCTTTTTACGCCGTCCGTCCGTGTTTTAAAAAGCTTTTAAACTGTCTCGGTGAAACAATGTTGTCATGTTATAGCTTTTTTAGTCCTCTCTTGTCTCAATCAGGAAGCAATTCATCGGCCCAATCTCTTATTGAAAATGATTTTACCAATCCTTCTAAAATAAAAGGATCTACTTTTACAAACTCTTCTGCAGCAGCGCGTGTCTTGAAAATTGCCATATTTCCTCTGTCTGAAAAAGGCCCGATACCAATAACGTCCCCTCTTTCAATAAACTTATTCACTACAAGTTTGTGTCTTGGATAGACAGCCATAATAGCTTCCATTGTCGCACCGGAAGATTCTCCAATTACTACTGTTTTCATTTTATTATATCAATATTAAGATTTAACATACTGGGATGCAGACGCTTATATCGACCCGGTAGTTTAATTAGGTGCCGTCGGAGCCTGCCCAGAGCGCTAGCTAAGGGTGCGGTGACATGAGTTTTTGCAAAGTCCTTGAGAATTCTCCTCTTATCAATTGTCCTGATCTGGTCAGGTACTATCCATCCGATTTTGTTGTCCAGTTTTATCTCAACTCGGGTGGGATAGTTTTTGGAACTTGTTGTCATTGGAATTAAAGCAAATTCAAATTTGATTAAGAATTGGATCATAGTTTATTTTATGGTTTACTGAATGTAAGAACATATAAATCACCATTACAGATCTCTCTATACTCTACATTTTTACAATAATCAGGTAAGTAAGAGGTTGGGGTTTTAATATGATTTGCTTTATAAAAATCGTTTTTACTAAATTTTGATCTTAGTTTTTCAGTTTCGTCGGTTATTAAAATTTTTGACTGACTTTTTGCTATTCTCAACATTTCAATAACTGCTTTGCCAGGATCATTGAAAAAATTAAATCCACCCGCAGAAAAAACAACATCGAAAGAATCTTCTTTTATCGGTAGAGATTCTGCCTCGGCTTGAAGCAAGATAATCTCTCGCTCAAGTCCTTTCATTTTTTTCTGACATCTTTTAAGCATTCCTAGAGATATATCGACTCCAAAATAGTTTGCATTGAGATTAAGGTATTTTATATTGCGACCTGTCCCAATCGAAATCTCAATCACATTATCATCATTCTTTATGTCAAGTAACGAAAGGTATTGCATTATTCTTTTCTTTTCATTCCCATTCTTAAACCACGCATAACCCTGTGTTGCTAAATCATAAAAACCAGAAAAACGGTCGTACATTTTTTGATAATTTTTATTATTTCCAGTTAACGAATTATTTTCAAGAAAATATATAATATCACCAACAATTGGGTATTTTACTCCGGTCAGAGTCTGTAGAAATTCATTTTCCCCTTCTTTAAAGTACTCCAAAGTCTCTCCGGATTTAGTCCTTATTAATTCGGTAATGGTTTGTCTCATTTTTGATTAAGTTTTTATCTGACAATTTTAATTGTCAACAGTTGTCCTGTTTTTATTTTGACTTTAGAACAGACCAATGTGCATTACGTAATTTCCAACCATGAATTGTCTTTTCAGCAATGGCTGTAAAATAACCACCCTGAGATATTTTTTTATCTGTAAAGTCAGTTATTTCTTCATGCCATGTCGCAGCTATGCTTGCAAAATTTGAGGTAAAAGGGTCAATACGAATATTACTCCAATCTAAATCAATTTTACGAATTTGCTTGATAAGAATGTTTTTGATAAATGTTGTTGCAGAATCATTGTTTGAAAAAACAAGTTGTCCTTCCGAAGCCATAAAAAATTGGGGAGAATTTTCAAAATATCTAAGCCATGCGATAGGGCCGTCATGAGAAATATCTTCGGCAATTAGTTTAACCATTTCCTCAACACTGTCCTTTATTTCTGTAGATTGATTAAATGTCAAAGATTTAGAAATGTTATTACAGGAGAAAGAAATGAAAAATAAACAAAAGCAAATGCAAATACCACAGTAACCTTTTAATACTTGTTTAAGTTCATGTGGTTTTGAATTGAAGAACTGTTTCATCTTTTTATAATTAAATATTTAATCTTTTTCAGTTAGTCCCTTTCCTTTCTATGCTAAATATAATTATTCGAAATTATCGATATTTATTTATTATCCCATTCCAAATTGTCAAGTTATCATTGGTAAAAGATGCAATACATATCGTATTGATGATATGATAAAAGAATATAGAGCATCCGGGTCCGTAAATTACCAGATAGCTTCGTAAGCTGACCTTCAGATCCCCACACGAGGCAGTCCTGGTGCTGGCGACTGTGTTCCGTGAAGACTTTTTCATGCTTGAATAAATTTGTCTCGTTTGACAGGCGAAGCGGGAAGGTTATTAATCAAACCGTCCGGGTTAGCATTTGGGCTAATTCTTTTTGTTTCGGAATTGTCACGCTATGTACAAATAGTCTCGGTGACTTATTTAGGTATAGATTTCTATCAAAGTCTGCATTAGATTTTCTTTTCGATAATCCATTGATGCCCGAATGGGTCCAGGAAGTCTCCTTGACGATATCCATAATCGTAATCTTTAGCAGAATTGATGAGAGTCGCACCAGCCTTAAGAGCGCTTTCCATGACTAAATCAACGTCTTCAACAAAAAGCCCAATGAGTGTAGTCACTCCTTTTGCCCTATTTGGCTCCAACCGTCCTTTTGGTAATCCCTCCTCATGCAGATGAAAAATTGTTCCATTTATAGAAAGTTCAGCGACATGAATAGTTCCATCATTATTTAACAATTTTATATTTTCTTTTGCCCCAAATGCATTATGATAGAAAGAGATGTCTTTTACCCCGCTGGGGATAAAAAGTTGTGGTGCAAATGTAGATTTATTAAAAGTTGTCATATTCTTATCATTAGATTTAACTTGAACAATCCTCTACGGTAAACCTGATTATTTATTTTTTGTTCAAACTGATTATATGACTCTTGTAACCAAGGGGTTGCACGACCTTAATGCTAACCACCCGGCGTTTGAGAGATTAGGCGTTACCTGGCGTAGCCATCCGGCTGCCGGTCCCGGTGCTTTTGGCAAGTAAGTAGTCCCGGTAGACGAAGCCTGGAAAGGGCACTGGAGCAATGTCGTGGTACAAATTGTCTCGACGCCGGCAAATAGTGCAAGTGCAGGAACGTTATGTTGTGAAGAGGGGTATGTCCGAGTTTATATCTTAATTACAAATTGCCTTAGGAAGCACAAGCAAAAGAAAAAACTCTGTGAAGCTTATTACATCAACAGTCCATGTTAGCACAAGTGATAAAGAAAATTAAAATGAGTCTCGTTTTTATTTGTGACCGGTCAGGGTAATTTGAATAATCAGAGAAAAATGCTGTAAGTAGTTCGTTGTTTTCTGCTTATACTTTTCCGTTATATTTTGAATCAAAGTCCACCATCCATTCAATCCCGAATTTGTCTCTAAACATCCCAAAATATGAACCCCAGGGACTGTCGCCAATTGGCATTTCAACATTCCCGCCTGCTGAAAGTCCGCTAAATAACTTATCGGCTTCTTCACGACTTTCTGCGCTAATAGAAATTTTAGATCTATTTTCATTTTCATTAACTCGGCCCATACTTTCTGGAACATCATTGGCCATTAAAACATTTTGGCCAATAGGTAAAGCAATATGCATTATTTTATTTGCATCATTTTCTGCAATTGGAAATTCAGGACTTGAAATATCCTTAAGACGCATTATCATTGCGAATTCTCCGCCAAATACTGATTTGTAAAAATTGAATGCTTCTTCGGCATTTCCGTTGAAGTTAATGTGAGGATTGATAAGTGCCATTTTTTTATTTTTTAAACAACGAAATTTGCTTTTTTGTTTATCCGGGACGTCGAAAACTTCTTATTAAATTTTTCTCCTTTTACTATCAGACAGATAATCAGGTAGATGTGAGCACATTTATTTTATGCAGGAATTTTCCAGAATTGGCCGGGTTTGTCCTTTTATTATAAAACTGTCCTGATGGCGATGCAAAAACCATGACAACTCGAGCATCGGCTTGCAACCATATTTACTCTGTTTCGGTAGTAGGATGAGTCCAGGTGCAATAATAATTGATAAGTCGCAATGAATTTACTCGCATAGACTTTTGGAGCCGATTGAGAAGTAGTCCGGGTTGCAGAAGGCAACCGAGGACCTACCAGAATCTGTTTTGCGCAGCAACCTGAAATCTTATCCGGTCCGAGCTCATTGAACAATTGCTCGGCAATTGTTCAATAATTAATTGAACCGACTGAGTTAGTGGTATCTGTTAAATTTACTTAATCTTCCAAAAATTTTGTTAGCATTTTTCTTAAAATCCCATAGCTGTTTTTATTACTGCCATTTCTTTTTCTGAAGTTAGCATTTTTAATAATTCAAATGCAACATTTGGAGCTGTCTCAGGACAATAAGACGTAATAATATTAGCATCAACTACGATTGGCTCATTCACAACATTCACTCCAAATTCTTTCAGTTTTTTTTGCCAATAACCGTTTTTTAAGTGGTATGTAGTCGCTTTCCGATTGTTAAGAACTCCACTTTTTCCTAAGGGCAATGCCGCAGAACAAATTGTCGCAATGATTTTACCTTTTGCATTAAATTCCCTAATTAATTTTAAAAACCTTTCGTCATATGCTTCCTCATAAAACCCAAATTCCCCAAATCCACCAGGTATTGCTAAGGCGTCATATTCGTCAACGTTTATTTTTTCAATGGTTTTATCTACTATAACAGGTACATTAAAAGTGCTTATAACTTTATCAGTAAAACCACATGTATCAACAAACAAATTATGACCATAATCATTTCTAGCCCAACCAAGAACATCTATAAAAACACTAAATTCCATAGTTTCAAATGCTTTTAGTAGAAACACTAATACTTTTTTTGTTTGCATACTTTTCATAATTATATACTAGCTAATTATCTTCTCTTCTTTATTTGTCAATGAAGTCTGTCCCCCAATAAAATCAACATCTAATTATATCCTCTTTGTGTCAATTTTGTCAGTCTTTTTCATGGAACGAAGATGAGTAAATATGGTTTGATTCCAAGGTTTTATTCGACAATTTAGCTATTTTAAAATTGTCTCGAACTATGAAATGTCTCTCTCTGTATCATAGCAATTTTCAAATCACGAATTGTCTCATAATCACAATAAAGAATATAGTCGAGATTAATGAAATTAAGCTGGAAATTATGCCAAGATTCCGGGATCTAATCCACCCACTCAATCCAAGAGTTGCCAGAAAGGAAAGAAAGCTTAGGATAAAAATTATAGAAAGTATACGATGCAAATCTAAAAAATTTTGAGGTACCTGAGTAATATTATTACCATTGTATAGAGCCATTCTTGATGCACTTAGAGTCCAGATAAGCGAACAAATCAATAATCCAGCGATAGCTAATGTTGAAAAACTCATCACCCAATTAATGATTCTATTTTGGACAGAACTAATAAGCAAAGCACCTAAGAAAGCAAATGAGAAGCCTGCGACAAGTGCGCTTATGAAAGCGGATTGTTTACAAATCTCGGCATAATTTTCAGGTGAAAGATTCATGGAGTATTATTTAATAGGTTAGGTGTAATAAAGATAAAGGTTTCTATCTAAATGGCTAATAAAATGATCGTCAGGATATATATTTCCAAACGCCATTGGGTTCCTGTCGCCTACTTAAAAGTCCCGGTAGATGAGAGTGATCTCTGCTTGCGAAGCGTTGAAAAACTTGGAGATGATGCTCATCTGCAGTTTTTTAAATTTCAAAAAACAAAGCTAGGAATTATCATTTCCAGGTAAGTGAGGCGGCAAGCCGGTCACGTCAGGATAAAATTGGTAGAAGACTGAGTCCAGATAAGTGGAAGAAATCTAAGTGTCAAGATTAATTGACATACAATCAGGTACCCGGTTTTTTGAAGGAAATTAATTAAACCGTTCGTCTAAGCTTTTCGTAGCAATTTGATTCTCTATTGGCAAAAAGTCTTGTTCCTTACCATAAATCATCAAGTGAATGAATCATCCTTCGACTCGTTGGACAAGGTTGGAAATAAGGCAGGCGATTCTAGGCCATAATTCGCGAGGTAGGTTGTGCCCCATTCCATCAATCACCTCTAAATCTGCCCCTGGGATAGCTTTTGCAGTAGCCCGACCACCACTAATGTCGCACATCCGGTCATCTGCTCCATGTATTACAAGTGTTGGCACGCTAACTGACCTGAGTTGTATTGTTCGATCGCCTGAAGCTAATACTGCAATGGACTGACGTATAATGCCCAACTGATCGTATGAGCGATCATAGGCAAGCCCGGTACGTTTACGAACCTCATCTTCATCGAGAGGGAAACCAGGGGATCCAACTAAACGCGAAGCAGAGACAGCTTTTTCAATAACTTCTTCCCGAGTCTTGGGTGAGGGACCACTGAACAACAATCGTAATACCTCTGGAGACGGCTGCCCAACAGTAAGGTCTCCCGTGGTTGCCATTATGGATGTCAACGATCTGACGTGTTCAGGGTATTCAATAGCCATTGTCTGGGCAATGAATCCCCCCATCGAAGCACCAACTATATGGGCACTCTCCAGTCCCAAGGCATTGAGCAGTCCTATTGTGTCTGCTGCCATATCGGAAAGGTTATAAGTCGCTGATGAAGTATCACCAGCGAGCGCGGCCTTAAAATCAGGCATTAGCGCATTAGATAAGTGTGTTGAAAGCCCGACATCGCGATTATCGAAGCGGATAGTTCTTAGTCCATGATTGACGAGTTCCATGCAAAAACCTTCATTCCAGCCGAGCATTTGTCGGCCTAGGCCCATTATCAGGAGCACTGGTGGTGCGCTGTCATCTCCAAAACACTCGTATGCTATTTCAATTTTGGATGGACCAACGATTAACGCTTTATTTAAATCCATTATTTGATTCTTTAAATTCAATTAGGTGTCTAATTAGATCATACATAAAATGAATAAATGATTAAATTATTGCAGTCAAGGTATAAAATTTTCTAAAAGCCCTTAGTTTTCGTAGCATTTTAACTCCCGATAAAAATATTAAACTAAGTGTCATGATAAAGTTGTCCAGATGAGTTAGTCCTGGCAGAAGGAGGAAATTTTGTGTCAAAATAAACTATTATAAGGTGGATTGTAGGTTTACCGATGCTATGAAACCTAATGGCCCGGCAATATGGGGAGGTTGCGTTACCAGGCGTAGCCATCCGGCAACCAGTCCTGGTGCTTTAGCCGAAAGTAGTGCGGGTTGCAAGCCGGGGATGCTGTGCCCCGAAAGAATGTGGGCGTCCGGATTTACGAATAATAGAAATCTGCCACGGTGCAGGAGCAAAAGCAAAAACCGTGACAAGTCAACTTACCAATATTGTCAGTGTCAGCGGCAGTTTATTTCATTCCTGTCAGCACTTTTTCTAATATTAAATTAAATTCTATCGGTTTTTCTATCATTGGATAATGTCCAGTTGCAGAGATAGTTTCCACTTGAAAACTTTTTTTACAATGGTTTTTCAGTCCAATTTCGTTTGTTGGAAAACCGTCATTATTTATTAAATACAACTTGTAATTAAGCTGTTCTAATCTTTGTGCATCGGTATAAGCGTATTGCATTTGGTTCATACATGTTTTATAGCCAATAACGGAATCGCTATTTGCAAAATCAGTTTTTACCCTGTCTTTCACTTCCTTTGGAGTTGTTGGGTGAAAAAGCATCATATCTGCATATCCAGGTGCTGAATTTTTAAAATCCTTTTCAAGCTTTGGAAAAAAGTCGGTCATTTGTTTCATTTGTTCTGGTGTAAATGCAACGTCAATAAGTTTGAAATTGTCAACACCTACAACGCCGGCTATTTTTGGATTGTTGGTTAATGCTGTTTGTAACATAATTTCGCCTGCCATAGAATGTCCAATGATTACAACATTTTTAAGATTCATTATGTCAATAAATGCTGTTACATCATTGGCATATTCTTCAATTGTCCAGTTGGTTCTTTCGGCTTTGGATTTGCCAAAGCCCGGCAGGTCAATTGCAAAAACATTGTAAGTTTTAGAAAAATAATCAATTTGATTCTTCCAATACATTCCGTCAATACACCATCCATGTAAAAAGAGAAGTGTTGTGTCGCCTTGTCCTTGTTGAAAATAATTAATTTCAACTTTTTTTTCTCTGATTGTAATTTGTTTAGTTGTCATATTCATAGGTGTTTGTGCCTCGCTAACATTCGATAAAAGTGAAGCAATGACGATTAATAAAATTGCTTTTTTATTCATTTTTGTTTGAATTTGAAGCAAAGATAAAAGGCACATAGGACAGCCCTTTGTCATGGGTTTAAAATATTCTTTTTGAACGTTCTTCTAAATAGTGTTCAATGCTGAAAGTTTTATCTGGTTTGAAATGAGTTTGTTCTAATTTGAGTTCTTTTATTCTGTCAAGACGAAACTCTCTTATTTCTTGTCGTAACTCACAAAAGGCAATAGTTGTCCAAACAGCACCACTAAAATAAACAGCGCAAGGTTGGATTGTTCGTTCTGTTATTTGCTCTTCCTTTTTTGAATGATATTTTATTTTCAGTTTTTCGCTTTCTGTTATTGAATGCTGGATAGTGTCTAAATACAAACTTGTCGGTGCCCAGGGTTTATGAAATCCAATTCTTGAATTTAAAAATTCCAATTTGTCTTTGTCGTTGAGTGATAAAACTGCTTTTATTTTTAAAAGTGCAGATTCGTAATTTTGTTTAAGAGAATCTTCGGTATGGTAGTTTAAAATTTTACTTGTTGTTACCAAAGCTCTTGCTTCTTCCATTGTGAACATTACAGGTGGCAACCGATAACCTTCAACTAAAAAATAACCCTTTCCTTCTTCTTCGCCAATTGGGACACCTGCAAGTCTTAATGTTTGAATATCTCTGTAAATTGTCCTGTTTGTAACTTCAAATCGTTTAGCTATTTCACGAGCAGTTGTCAGTCGTTTAGATTGAAGTTGTATGAGAATACTTGTTAGTCTGTCGAGTCTATTCATCGTCTGAGTGTGTTTCGTTAAATTGCTGCTAACCGCCCGGCAACCCAACCATGCTCTACCAGGAGATGAAACTGTCCGGGTGCAGTGTAGTTGATAAATGACTTAAATTTTCCTCTCATGGATGTTTTGGATGGGTCGGAAAATTGTCTTGGGTTGGCGCAAGGCAATTAATTAAACCGGCCGAATGAACCTGCAATAGTTTTCCGGACATTTAATTTAGCTACTAATTGATTTAAGAATATTTCTTTTTTATTCTTTATTGATGTTTTTACCATTTTTCAAAGTGCATTTGCTTCGTGATGTCAATTTCCTTTTGTTTAAGATCCTTTGCAAAATTACTCTTATAGCCAATAGGTATTATTGAGGCGATTTCTAATTCAGAAGGTATCCCAAGTTTAATTCTTAGCATTTCAGGATTCTGAGGGATATAAGTTACTCCATAAACATCATTTTCAGCCAGACTAAGTAAGAAGTTCTCAATGCAAGTCCATACTGAAGCCAGACAATTCAGATCATATACATTCTTTGCTTTTTCAACTTTGGTCTTGGGTTTAAATACAACAATAACTATCAAAGGTGCACTTAAAATCATAGTTTTCTGTTTTGGAATAGCATCCAAATACATTTCCTTTTTGCTGATTTCTTCATTTTCAAAGATTTTTTCAAACTCTTGGATATTTCTAACCTTTTCAAGATTCTCAGAATCAAGAAGGTTAAGTTTAATTTCCATGGAGTTAACAATAATGAAATTCCATTCTCTTAGATGATTGTGGGACGGTGCTTTGAATCCATTTTCAATGGCATACTCAACAATTCCAAATGGGACTTTTATATTTTGAAAGTCTCTGACGGTTCGCCTTTTTTCTATAGCATCTTTTAGTTCCATGGTAATTTGATGGTTGTTTTTCAGTTTAAATTGAAATTCTTTGTCAGAAAATTGTTGTTCTTATTAAAAGCAATTTAGTTAAATATTGCTGTTAGCACAAGTTATCATTTATTGAGTGATGGCAGGTCCAGGTAAAATTGCAGAAGCTATCTTGTCAAGTGTAACTTTTTAAACATGGCGCCAGGGCATAATCATCACCTGAATACTTCAATCAGGATTAAACTTTGTACCAATTTGGTTGCCCCTGTTACAATTGCTTCCATTTATAAACGATTATTAAAAGAAGAATCTTATCACTCCAAGAAAGTTAGTGATTCTATTTTATTTCTTTATCAATTTGATTGATGATTTCATTGCATTTATCTATACCTTCTTTATGAATAGGATTCATATAATTCACCAACATTCCTTTACTTATTCCTAATAGTATCTTAAAATCACTTCTTTTTAAAATCAGATCGGGGTTTGATATTCCACCATTTTTCGATAATTGAATATTCTGGAATATTATTGTTTCGAGTTTCACATTATGCTGCTGATAATGGTTATCAAGATATTGGATTCGCTGAATTACAGTTTCCTGCAAATTGATTATATTGTTTAATAACTCTTTGTTCTCAATTATTTTGAACTTACCACTGCTCTTTAAACCTTCATATCTCCCTATATTTGGATCGAGATCCGTGCTACTGAAAAAAATACCCGAATATTTATTTATACTGTCCTTGTTGATTACTTTCGAACTTTCTGCCTCCAAAAAATAACTTATTCCATGCAGAGAAAATTCATAAAATTGTTCACTTCTTGACATGTTTTCAATGTTGGTTCGCAAATCTTTTTTAAATCCTAAGAGAAATTCTTTTTCTTCCTTTCTATCATGGTTGTATTCACTCCAGTTGCTTAACCAGATAGAAATGCTTACTGCAATAATTATTATCAAAATCTCTATAACGATCTCCTGGGCTTTATGCTTCAAGTTATCACTAGGCGATTTAGCAATATTATAAGCCTTTTTCGCGTGTTTAATAATTTCATTCCCTTCCATGACGGAGTATTATTTATATAATTAATTTTTTAATCTCATTCCCTAAAGAACATTTTCTCCTACCATTATAACTGATAACCATTACTAAACTATTCATTCTAATTATCGTACTGTTACAATTTGCCATATTAGCAGCGGTAAAAATAGAAAGAAAAGAATAATTTTTCATGAAGTTCGAGAGTTAAGGCTTGTCAAACGCAAGGGACTTGAAAATAGCGCTCATGAGCTGGTTTTCTGAATTTTAAAAGACAAAACTGTGAATCGCCATTTGCAAGTGTGCATAGGGGCAGGCTATAAAGTGAGTACTCTATCACGCAGGTGCTCAGGTTATTGCTGCTATTGGCCCCGTGATTTTATTAAATGCCGTCTGCCTTGCTATGCCGAGTTTTTTGCCAGTCCCGATAGATGGCAGGGGGGAAGGTGCCGAAGTTTGATAAATGGTACAATGCATTTCGTTTTGATGCTCTGATAAAAGAAAAAAGAGCGTTTGGGCCTATAATTTGTCGTTCAGCTTCGTAAGTGACCATCAGGTACCCGAACGAGGCTGTTCTGGCGCTGGCGCAGGCAATTAATTATACCGTCCCTGTCATGGGTTCGTGTATTGTTTCTTGTATTGACGGCCCGTTGTCAGTAAGTTAACACTCCTGTGTGCATAGTCATTTTCCAATCTGATCCAATCTTACTGTAGACCTTGCATACTCGTCCTTTCCAATTATCCTTATTATTGTCTTTGTCAATCCAAAGAGTATCAATATCTACAACAGCAAATGCCCCATCCTTTTCTTCTGAGATTACAATTTTTTTGATATCTCGGATATTGTGGATCAGTTTATGTGTATCAAATAGATTTTGCCATCCTTTGCACCATCTTTCTTTATTGTATCTCCCCAACGGCATTATCCAGTCCATCGGGTCATGAGATTGATATGTCCTTGGCCAGGGCCAAACCATATCAGGATGGAAAATTGATATTAAGAGATTTACATCTTGAGTGTCCCAAGCTTTTGTCTCTCGATTTACTATTTCGGTGATCTCATTTTCCTCTTTAGTCATGGAGTTGTAATTATTGATTAAAGATAATTTTTATACGAAACTTTTCTGTTAAAACTTTGACTCAGTGTTCGGATACATGACCCATAACGGCCCGACGGTTTAATGAGTTGCCGTCTGTGTCAGGATTGGCATGCGTTTTTGCAAAGTCCGATAAGTGAACGAACGTCTGGTGTCACTATGAAACTGTCCAGATGGCGTGGTCCCGATAAGTGGGCAGGATTTGTCATGTCAGGATAAAGTTGTCAAGGAGGCATGCAAAAACCATGACAACTCGAGCGTCGGCTTGCAACCCTATTGACTTTGTCTAGGTAGAAGGATCTGTCCGGGTGCATTAAAATTTGATAAGTTGAAATGAATTTTCTCGTATAGACTTTTAGGGCTGATCGAGAAATATTCCGGGTTGCAAAAGGCAACCGAGGACCTTCCAGAATCTGTTTTGCGCAGCAATCTAAAATCTTATCCGGTCCGAGCTCATTGAACAATTGCTCGGCAATTGTTCAATAATTAATTAAACCGTCCGTGTTTGGCGCCTCAGTAATTTTAAATCGTCATGAAGAGTATTTTTTCGGATGCTAGGCAGCATGTTCCTTTAATCTTTTTATATGCTTGAACTCCCGATCTTTAGATTTCTTTTCTTCTTCAATATCAAAGTCATTCTGAAGACCAAGCCAAAATTTTGCCGAATTACCAAAATAGTAGCTCAGTCTTATCGCTGTATCTGCAGTTATACTTCTATTACCTTTAATAATCTCCGAAGTCCTGGTTTGTGGTATTCCAAGATCCTTTGAAAGTCTGTAAGCAGATATATTTAAAGGTTTTAGGAATTCTTCAAGAAGAATTTCACCTGGATGTATATTTGAAAGCTTTTCCATCTCTTTTATTTATGATAATCCATTATTGTAACGTCGCTTGAGTTTCCATCATCCCATTTAAAAACAATTCTCCATTGGTCATTAATCCTGATGCTGTAAAAGTCACTCATCTTGCCTGAAAGTTTCTCTAGTTTATTTGAAGGAGGAACTTTTAAGTCTATTAAATTCTGTGAGTTATTAAGCATCCTTAATTTTCTCCTTCCAATTTGTTGCATTTCTTGAGGTAGATTTTTTACTCTATCCCCATTCCATATTTTTTCAGTTTCCTTAGTGCCGAATGAAGTAATCATTTCCCGCGTAGCGTTACTAACGCCAAAGGTAAGTACTTATTATTAAATAATCAAATTTTTAAGTTTAAATAACGAAATTGGCTCTTAGCTGTTAGGCGGCGTAGTGTTTTAGTCCTGATAAATGGACAGGAATTGTCATGGTGGGAATATTTGTCTTGATGGAAAAGTTCCACTAAGAGGATGAAGACTTTCATGTCAAAATGAAATTCTCTAAGTTATAGCCTGTCGAGGTTTTCGAACTATAACGCCTAACGACCCGGCGGTTTGATTAGGTGCCGTCGGAGCCTGCTCAGAGTGGAGCGAAGGGTCGCGGTGCTGCGTTTTTTGCTAATCCCGGTAAATGGCAGCGAGCTTCGGGTCACGGTGAAACTGAGAGACGGTACCAAGTCCGGATAAGGGTTGTGAGTTTCGGGTCACGATGAAATAGTCTAGGTGGCTAGCAAAAAACTAGGCACCAGCGCACCCGCCCGCCAACCCGAAGATGCTGTCCCGGGAGACGAAACTGTCCGGGTGCCCCATTATTTTATAAATGGAACAGAGTTTTCGAGCATAGATTTTGGGCCTGGAAACAAAACTTTCATGGGTTGGCGGCAGGCACTTAATTAAACCGTCCGAGTTAGGTGTTCGGGCAAATTATTTAATTATCGGCTGTTTCCAACATTGATAACCTTGAGTGAATTTGAATCAATTGATTTAACGTCAAGTCTATAGGACCTTAATCCGTCGAAATATGTTACCTCTAGTTGAATCAGGGTATCATTTAAAAAGGCCCATCGTCCTTGATAATCTGAGTATGAAACAGGTGGAGTTGCACACCAGCCAGCTATATTCCTTTCTAACAGTGTGCCATCAGAATTAAACTTATAGCAACGGTTATCAATAAACTTCTCGCTTCTTGTAAATATCATAGCGTTATCACTGTAATCTGAATAATTCCAAGTGCCGATTAGAGGATTATTTGGATCAATTTTAATCTCCTCTTTAGAACAGGAAGAAAATACTATAACCAATAAAATGAAGGTTTTGAATATCGTTTTCATAGTTAGAAAGTTATCGGAAACAAAAGAACAAGAATTATGCCAAGTGTATACTTGTATCTCGTCAGTCAAGGGGGCAACGGTCTGACACCTAACGGCCCGGCGGTTTGATTAGTTGGCGTCCGTGTCGGGGTGCCGCTTTTTTTGCCAGTCCCGGTAGACGGCTGCGAGTTTCGTGTCACGATAAAACTGTCCAAATGGTATAGTCCCGATAAGTGGGCAGGATTTGTCGTGTCACGATAAAACTGTCTAGGTAGCGTTGCAAAAACCATGACAACTAGCGTGTCAGCCGGCAGCCCTATTGACTTTGTCTCGGTAGCAGGATCTGTCCGGGTGCATTAAAATTTGATAAGTTGAAATGAATTTTCTCGTATAGACTTTTAGGGCTGATCGAGAAATATTCCGGGTTGCAAAAGGCAACCGAGGACCTACCAGAATCTGTTATGCGCAGCAACCTGAAATCTTATCCGGTCCGAGCTCATTGAACAATTGCTCGGCAATTGTTCAATAATTAATTAAACCGTCCGAGTTAGGTGTAGGGTAATTTTAAAATTGTCTCATAAGAGGTTATTTTGTACAGTGGTTCTTTTTCGCTCAATTTCTGTGAAATGGGCTGTAAAGGTCTACGTATTTTAGTAAATCATCTCATGAGTAAGGACAAAGCACAATGTGCCTGGTTAGTTCATATGGTTATTAAAATCTGAAGTAAGAAAACTATAGACTCTACTTTCGGTTTTATATCCATCTTTAGCCGAAGCAATTATCTTCCAATAATAGGTAGTGTTAGGCAATAGTCCAATTATCGTTTTCGAATGTTTTATTGTTGAAACGGTATCCGGTAAATCGACTTTGTTTTTCTCACATCCACCGGCAGCGATTAAAACAAAAATTCCTATAACCAATAGTTTCTTGTTTTTCCGGATTAATGCTGAAGAGAGAAACAATAGAAGAATAAACAAACCAGGCAGACTTGCTCTTGTAAAATTGGTATTTGCAATTTTAGTATTAATCAAGTCTGAAAATTCTTTATCTGCAGAAAGAAGTATTTCGTTATCATCGACATCACCAACCCAGGATAAATTAACTGATGAACTGCTAATTAATTCATTTGAAACCGGATAGATACCTTTTATCCCGGAAAATAACGTGGGCAATGAAAGAGAACGCTGTCCTTTATTTAATTCATCGATCAGATTAAATTTAAAAGCTTCCTCGTAATTCTGATAAACGTAAGTATAAACTTCCAGGTTCTTTAAATCATATATTATCGAATAAATAGTCGGATTCTCTTGTCCCTTATTTGCTGCTCCATCCAAAATAGTCCGGGAAAGGTCCATTGAAATATTTTTATTATCCTCAAGCATTTTATCAATATATTCATATCTGTAACAACCGATAAAATCAGTTGTATTGGGATTATCTAAATCAGTATTAAGAAAATTCGTTACGAGTTGATAGCTTTTCCCGCTTCTGATAAAGGTAAGACTATCACCTTCAGCCCGCTCAATTACAAGAGAATTCCCAGACCGGTCACCAATTAATAAATGTGTATACGAGAAGTAGGGAGCATTATAGGTTTTAAACAGGTTTTCAGCTTCTTCCACGGTAGTGCAGGTAGTCATTATTAAATCCATAATATAACCATTGTAGTTAACAGTACCGGGTACATGAAAGCTGAAATCTTTCGAATATAAATTATCTGTCCATTCATAAAATAATCCCTGGTCATTTATCCCTCCGGTATCGCCAAATGAATTATCAAAATACCCTCTTATATTGAAATTCAAATACCCATATTTATTATTAGCCGGAGGGAAAAAATGTATTTGAGAATCGGGAACTTTCCAATCGACGTTTATGCCTACATATATATTATTTCTATCTTTTGCATAGAATGCGGAACAAGCGTGAAGCTGATGCTGGATGAACAGAGCAAATATAAAGACATAAAAATATTTCATGGTTGTCTTTTATTTGCAAAGTTAAATCCCACCAATACAGATAAAGCTGAATTCCTGAGATTTAAATCCTGGCTGCTTTTATCAAACCTTACCACACCGTAATCATACCGAACCTGAAAAGATAGTTTCCAGACCTCGATGCCTGCTCCAGCAATAAAACCGGCATCAATCGTTTTTACATCATTAAGATATCCTCTGGAACCTGAGGCGCCCGTATTAATACTTAACGCCGGACCGGCAATAATTATCGGCTGTAATTTCTTTTCATTTCTTACCCTGAATACAAACAATACAGGTATTTCTAAGTATTTTAAATAGACATATTCATATAAATTATCAATGGTATTTATTTTAGATCCTTTGGTATAAAAATCTATTTCCGGTTGAATTGAAAATTTGTCATTTAAACGATATCGAAAATATCCGCCAATTATAGCACTGGAGTTCGGAGCTAAATCCTTATGAGGTATGCCACTCCCGATAAAAGTCGATGAAACGTATCCTATATTCAGGCCAGTGTTCAACTTATCCTGAGCAAGAACTGATAAGGAAACCATTAATGAAAAAAACACTAAACCATATTTTTTCATTGAATTTTTTATATAAGACCGTTCAAATGGTAATTACCCCATTTTATACTTAACAAATATTCAGAAATTAGATGATTTATGACAAATCCTGACAACAGATAATTGCAAAAGGAGCGCTGTGGTAAACCTAGAGGGTCAAGATTGTAATGGATGCAGAATTATAGATCGAACAGTTGTTTATGTTCTTTAGGAACCTGCTACCTTACACCTAACGGCCCGGCGGTTTGATTAGGTGCCGTCGGAGCCTGCCCAGAGTGGAGCGAAGGGTCGGGGTGCCGTGTTTTTTGCCAGTCCCGGAAGGTGGATGAGAGCTGTCTTGTCACGATGAAACTGTCGAGAAGGTATCAAGTCCGGGTAAGGATTGTGAATTTTGGGTCACGATGAAATAGTCTAGATGGCGAGCAAAAAACAAGGCACCAGCGCGTCAGCCGGCAGCCCTATTGACTTTGTCTTGGCAGTAGGATTAGTCACGGTGCACCAAATTTAATAAGTGAATTGAAGTTGAGAGCATAGATGTAAATAGCTGATTACGAATTTGTCAGGGCTGCCGAAGCCAATTAAGTAAACCGTCCGAGTTATGCTTAGGTTTTCATTTTTTGGGTGTCTGATGTAGCTAATTATGTTGCCTATGGTCTATGATGAATATTTTCTACTATTGCATAAAGAATAAAGATTGCTGCAATTCCTATACTTATTATAAGCAGAATGATATTTGCCAGTCGATATTTTATTGTTATTAAGAGTTCTTTTTTGACCTTGTCCCAATAAAAGTGGGTGATAGCAAGCGAATTCATAACTATACTAATCAATGGCAATCCAACAAGGAGTAACGGCGAAATCCATTTCAAATAAAAGGACTTATCTAACTTTACCATTAAATCTTCCAATGCTGTAAAAATTTTAAAATCAAGGCCAAGCTTATACTTGATGAAAACTCCCAGGAGGAATAAGCAAGGAACAATTAAAAAAACAATTCCAATCTGAGAAGATTTTTTGGCATTGAGTATTGTAATTTTTAATAGCTGTTGATGTTTAAGGTTGTCTGTTTCTGGAGTTTTTAAGTCTTCCAATTTCCTTTCAAATTCTATGTTTTTCATTGTACAGTAGTTTAAAGATATAATGCAGTCTCCAGAATTAGGTTGCATCATTCATCATTATTCTAAGTTTTTCTGTACCTCTGGATAGAAGTGATTTGACAGTTCCTTCTTTTTTATTGAGTATTTCTGCAACTTCAATTATTGATTTCTTCTCAAAATATTTTAATGACAAGACTTCTTGATATTTAATATCCAACTTTGTCAGGCATCTCTGGACTTTTAGAAATTCCTCGTGAAGTTCCAATTCTCTTTCAAGAGTTTGTCTCTCCTCTATAAATTCATGACTATTTAGAATGTCAAAATCGTTTTTATCTAATAGGGCATCAAGTGATATGTTGAGCTTTTTATTTCTCCGAAAATGTTGATTTATTTCGTTGGTAGCAATTCTATAAATCCATGACGAAATAGAAATGTCCATCCAGACAAATGATTTGATATTTAAAAACGCTTTAAGAAATGTTTCTGCAGCAATGTCCCTTGAAATGTCATAGTCAATAATCCGTTTAAAAATATAACTGAATATTTGATTATAGTAGGAATCAAACACTATCCCAAACTCTTTTGGGTCTTCTTTTATTAACTGTATAATATGCTTTTCCTCTTCAAGTGTCATTACCTATACAATGTAATCAGGTATTAAAGGTTGCAAAATATCTTGATCATTATTGAAGAGTAGTCATGCAAACTATGGTTTTTGCCAATCCCGATAGACGGGCAGAAGTTTTCTTGTCAAGGTGAATCTATCTTGCATACAAGTCTCGGAGGAAGACGAAGCTGTCTTGTAACGGCCTCAGGCTTAAGCATAACGGCCCAGTGGTATAGTTAGGTTGCCGTCCGAGTCAGGGTTGGCATGCGTTTTTGCAAAGTCCCGGTAGATGGATGAAGGATTCTTGTCAAGATAAAACTGTCCAGATGGCGATGCAAAAGCCACGACAACTCGAGCGTCGGCTTGCAACCCTATTGACTTTGTCTCGGAAGCAGGAACAGCCCGGATACAACAAGATTTAATAAGTTGGTTAATTTTTACTCTCATAGACTTTTGGAGCAGAGATAAAATAGTCCGGGTTGCAAAAGGCAACCGAGGACCTACCAGAATCTGTTTTGCGCAGCAACCTGAAATCTTATCCGGTCCGAGCTCATTGAACAATTGCTCGGCAATTGTTCAATAATTAATTAAACCGTCCGAGTTATGCTTAGGCTTTTATTTTTCTATTTTTTTAGTTCAGTGATTTATTTAAGCTGTTAAAGTCAAAAAAAACTCGCCCGGTAGCTTTAAATACAAATGGTAGATAAGGAACATTGGTTGCACCATGAACAGAATCAGGTTTCGTGGACATATAGAATAATGATTTTCCAGATGAGTCGAGTAAGTCGAATTTTTGTAAGACATACCAATTTCCCTCTTTTAGTGTAATAGAACCATAATCTATTGAGCATGGATAGATATCACAACCAGATCTTTTAGATTTTGTTTGAATGGTTATTAAATCATTATCATTCGAAGATCCTGAATAAGTTATCACAACTGAGGAGATAGCTTTTCTATAAATATCTGGTGGATTTAGGTTAAACCAGCAGTCTATCTTATCGGTGTCCTTTTTACATGACATAATCAAACATAATGCTGAACCTAAAAAAACTTTGAATGCTTTCATAATTGGTCAGATTTTGTTCAATAATTTATCAACAAAAAATATGCCAAAGCGATAGTTAATTTGATGAAATATAATGTGATATGATTGGGTGAATGGATAACAATACCAAAGTCGCTGGTCAAGATTTATTGTCTTGACGGTACCGAGTCCAATTGATGTAAGAAAGTTAAGTGTCACAAAAAAGTTGTCTAGTGTTGCATTACTATTCCATCTGTAAGTCGCTGGTACTTAAGCATAACGGCCCGGCGGTTTGGTGAGTTGCCGTCTTCGTCGCGGTGGCGTGGTTTTTGCAAGTCCCGGTAGACGGACGAGCACCCATTGGTCATGATGAAGCTGTCCAGATGGACCAAGTCCCTATAAGTGGACGAAAGTTGTCTGGTCACGATGAAGCTGTCAAGATGGGTTTACAAAAACCATGACACCTTGAGCGTGGGTTGGCAGCCCCATAGACTTTGTCTCGGCTACAGGAACGGTCAAGATGCCACAAGATTTAATAAGTTGAAATGAATTTAATAGTATAGACTTTGGGGCTGATTTGGAAGTATTCCGGGCAGCGGAAGCCAATTAATTAAACCGTCTGAGTTAGGTTTTCGTTTTTTTAATCTTGTCGGCAGCAAATTGTCTAGCTAGTCCGTTTTCTAAGAACTAGAATACTATTAATCGCTAAAAGTCCCATTAGTCCTATGTAGGAAAGTTTTTCATATACTGTCCCTCTAAAATGTTCATGAATGCCATTATATGAAATCCATAGCATAAATAAAATGTTACCTGCTAAAGCGGCCCAAGTCAGAAGCTTAATTAAAATAGCTGTTTCTTTTTTCATAAGGTGTAATTGTTGAGAGAAGAATTCTAAGTAGATAACAATTCACTCACTAAGATGTTGTCGCGTCTCAGCGGCAAATGAAACCTAAAGGCCCGGCGGTTTAATTAGTTGGCGTCCGTGTCGGGGTGCCGCGTTTTTTGTCACTCACGGTAAGTGGCGATTAGTTTTGGGTCACGATAATTTTTTTAAACGGTACCAAGTTTGGGTAAGGGTTGTGAGTTTCGTGTCACCCCAAAATTGTCTCGGTGGCGAGCAAAAAACCAGGACCAGAGCGCCTGCCGACAACCCTATTGACTTAGTCTTGGTAGCAGGATCTGTCCGGGTGCATTAAAATTTGATAAGTTGAAATGAATTTTCTCGTATAGACTTTTAGGGCTGATCCAGAAATAGTCTGGGTTGCAAAAGGCAACCGAGGACCTACCAGAATCTGTTTTGCGCAGCAACCTAAAATCTTATCCGGTCCGAGCTCATTGAACAATTGCTCGGCAATTGTTCAATAATTAATTAAACCGTCCGAGTTAGTGTTAGCTTTTTAAAATATGAACCTGATGGGAATTGTCATGCTTTTTGTCCCGAAAGATGGTGAAAGATTGTCTTGGATTATGGATTTTTTTAAAGTGTTTACTTCCACCATATAGTAAAATGTTGTCATGGTGTGTGAAATCTGTCAAGGTTTTTAATATTGGTAAATGAGAAGGATTTATTTCGATAAATAAATTTTATGTGCCTGCTGTCTTTTTTCATGAATAATATATTTGTCCAGTTTGTCTAAAAACCGTTCGTCAGTCATACCTGTCCGATTAAACATAACCACACTACCAATTCCTAGTTCGGGATAAATTCTGATTTCACAATAATAACCTCCACCGCCACCAGCGTGAGCAAAATATTGTTTGCCATTCAATTGTCCACTAAACCAAGATAAACACATACCTGTCGCTTTGTTATTGATTGTATAATTCTCGATAAAAAGCATTTTTTTGTAATTATCTGTTAGTAGTTTACAATCAGGCTTTAAGAGTTCTTGAATGTATGTTACAAAAGAATTTGAGGTTCCTATTAAGCCACCGTACGCAGCACCATTAACATAATTGTCTTTAAATGAATCCCATTTCCCTTCAGTTAGATCCACATACTTTGACTTGTCTATAAGCAACCCTAAAATGGCATTCGAGAA
>Ga0302271_10000339_pt1 | contig 44735 bp, 24 predicted proteins | sample III_Bog_N1_1_FD_198767 | JGI IMG/M metagenome (GOLD analysis project Ga0302271, IMG submission 198767) | Peat permafrost microbial communities from Stordalen Mire near Abisko, Sweden - III_Bog_N1_1 | ecosystem: Environmental > Terrestrial > Soil > Wetlands > Peat | place: Sweden: Abisko...
GATTGTTAACTTACCAAGCTAATGCCACTCTTCTTCGGTGAGGAAGATCCTTTATGCGCCAATGCTCTCCATGAAATGATAAATATACGATGTGACTAAGGTGAAAATGCCTATGTAAGTTTAATAGACAAGTCCCTTCTTGTGTAGGAGGATGAGAGGCGGAATGAAGGAAAAATTAGTCACAGCAGTGATGAGCACCATCCCAAGTATTTCTGTGTTGTTGCAGGAGTATTTGTGTCCCTCATCTCGCCACTCAAACAGAGAGTACATTTGTTGTTGTGAAAGGCAGTAAGTAGTGTCTTTGATACTTTGTTTTATTAGATTTTCTATTTAATTTCTATTTTTCCTCTGGGCTTAATCTCTCATTTCCTTTTAACTTCAAATTCCCATAGCAAGGAACTTTCAACTTCTACTATCATAATCAATTGGAAAATTATAAGAAGAATAAGAAAATAGATAATAATTCCACTAAAATCATACTTACGAGAAACACATCTTTAAATTCGTTGGAGAGATTAAAGTTAGATGAATTTATTAAATCTAATGCGAAAAAAATAGGAAGGAGAAATCAGTTATTAAGAAAGGAAGAGAGAAACTAAGAAGAAAAATAGAAAGAAATCAAGAAATAGAGAGAGATACAAAGATTAAACCATTTGAATAAATTGGGGGAACGATTAAAGCACATCAAGTAGCTGAACTGTTTCGAAGAGACAAAATAATCCAAGGAATAATATTAAAAGGGCCTTGGGAGGGAGGAAAAAATATAATCTGATGTCTGTGAAGAATCAGTTACTTAGGCTAATTACACCTTTTCATCTCACTCCGACGCTTACAAGCTAACTGTTTATTATGATTACTTGAGATTGTCTGGTAATTGTAGAGCCCAGATGGTCAAACCACAAATCTCCAGTGTTTAGCGAAGATATTAAGAAATTTCTAAGCACAATTGTTTTTAGCCAATCATTCACTGCTGAGAGGTAAGAAGCTATGGATAAGCTTAGTTTGCTGCATTTTTGGCAGGTTGAGGAGTATGCTATTACTGCGATCTTCGTTGGTTTATATTAAACACCATATTTTTGAAAGATTTCTTCAAAGAATTAGCTTAAATTAGAGAAGATATTAAAGATCCAATTTGATTATTTTGAATTAATTGAACTTTATTTGAACTGAAACACTTAGTCCTATGCTACTTTCTTGAAATTATTTATGATGACTGCTTCAAGTTCGATGACCTCATTAGAGAAGCATACAATGATTCGTGTTTTTTTCATAAAATATTATCTTTTAACCTAATACAAGGATAGAATATTATCAACTTATTTGATAGACTCGTCTATCCCATCACCGGACTGATTTAAATTTGTTGAGTTTATCATTATTGATTGGATATAATTGGATAGTAATAATAATCATATCAGTATTTACAATAAATTATTTTCTCCTCCTCGAATTTGCTGCTGCTTGGATTGCTTTGCATTATGCTTTTAAGGACTAAATTATTTTAAAATAACTAAATTAGGTAATTCGCAGCAAAGTATGATAAATTTGTCCCACATTTCTAGAACAATTTGTAGATTCTAGCAAGTTTTGTGAAGCGAAAATTAGAGGTGTCACAGCAGATCAGATTAAATAATTAATTATTATGATAAGCTGATTAATTTTTAATAAGTTTTTCTTATGTAGATGAAAGTAATGTATGTAAAAGACAATCTTCCTACTTTTCTTCTTTTTTCTAGAAGAATTGTCCATCAATTCTCCCCTTTGAATGATAAAAGCGATAAATTAAATCATAAATCTAATCACACACAGTTGGTCAGTCCAAAGTTTAAAAACAATTTTGAATTTATCTATTTCAATTTGAATTCCAGCAGCTATGACAGCTGAAAAAACAGTTACAACAATAATCAAATATCGTTGTCATAAACAGTTGAAGAGTACAGCATAAACATTGTATTATTCTTTTCTGAACTCATTTGAGCCCGTAGATGGCTAGATTGTCTTTGTGCATCTTGGAGTATGTTTAATGCAGCTCAACCAGTTTGTCAGTTTCAAATTTTCTCTTGCAGATAGAGCAAATAAACAGGACTGGTTTCTGTGAAAAAGAGGAGGTACCCAGCTCGAAGGATATCAATTTCATGCTCTTGCTGTCTGACTCTTCGTCTAAGGAGTTATTGGCAGATGCTTCTTTGAGTTTTTCAAGTCTTGATTTTCTTTTAGCTGCGTCTTCTTCTGCTTTTGATGTTTGCTGCGTGATGATGCTCTAGCCTGTCTTTTCATCTGGTTGAGCTTCTAAACAAACAGAAGGCAATTTAAAATGGGGAGATAGGTATACCATCTAACCTACAGCAGAAATTTTAAGAAACAAAATATAACTTACATTTTAATGGGGAGACTGTATTTTTCAGAATATTTTGGTTGAGTTCTTTTTGAGCGATTTCGGGAGTTGTACTCTTTAAATCACTAAATTAGGGAACTGCTCGATTGTAGTTAGGAACTAAATGAGCAGAAGCTTATACTGTATGAGTTGGATGGACAGCGACAGCAATCGAAGCAGGTAGAACAGCAGGTGCAGGGGTCTGAGCAGAAATCAAAGCAGGTATATGAGTATTTGTATTGTTGTTGTTGTTACTCATAATCCCTGTATCCCCTTCTTCTTTGGTATCAGACTGTTTCTTTGGAGCTTCTTTATCTTTATGCTATTACTAGGCAATCAACAATGAATGATTCTTAGCATTCTCTAGTGCTTGTTTGATTAAAATCTACTGCATTTCTAGTTCACTAGATTACTGCATTTCATTGATTCCACCAAGTTACAATCCAATTCCACCAACAGGCAAGGCAGGAACATTCAAACCAACTATACCTTATTATGGATACGGCATATGAACATCAGGCGGCTTAGGAAAAGGTTGAATTTAATATCCAGCTGCAGCTGCTGCTTTTTCTATGAACGCAGCTTGAGGGTTTAAATGGCCATACATTTGCTAGTAGTATTGTGTGTAATCGAATGGTGTACCTGCTCCAGGTATCGGCACTGGATTAAACTAAGGTGGTTGCAATGTTTGAGGATTAGGTATGGGAATTTAATCAAATCCAGGATGCTCATCGAACCGTTTGTTCCTGCTAACAATCACTTAAACTGGTTATCCGGCTAAGGTAAAATCAGGATCATTGGCGATAGCTAATACTCGTTCTGCCTCTTCAACAGTAAAGAACTCTACGAAGGCAAAGTCACGCTGCTGGTTTGAGCCTTTGTGCTTGAGTAATCGTACACCCTTTATCTTGGCGATACTCTAATTTTTCAGAGTTATGTTTGGTTTCAAAAAGAAAGTTTGTCAATATTTTGTAATTATTGAAGGGGGGGGGGGGAGATTGTGTTTATTTATTGTAATGTGGAGTGATTTACATCAAATGCTTCGAAGACTTCTTGTTCAGTAACTTATGAGACAACCTACCCTCTGATCATCAATGAAGTATTGCCTTCCTAGCCTGCTAACCCTGATTGTGCTTGGAGTGATTTGGAGGAGATCGTCGGTACAACTCTGCAATTATTCGATCGAGGTCGTTCGCATTTATTGCATCTTGATCGTTTTGCGAAGTTTTTATATTCACAGTTGTCACATATCCAATCAGAAGTAGCAGCAGGCTCGTAGATCACTTGTGGCTAAGTGCCTGCTACAGCTGGGATGACTGGTTGTAAAAGCCCAGAGTTGTAGAAGTCTATCGAATAGAATTGATCTCGCAGCTTGACTTTACCCTTCAAGTGATAAAGTGTCTTGGAAGCAGCACTGAGGGAAGGGTATTGAACATACGCACTGGCGAGATACGACACCAACTTAATCTAAGAAGACAACACAGTCATAACGAGGTTAGTCACACTAATATGGTGAGCTACTCACTGCACCAACAACACAGCAGAACCACATACTTCTTCATAGACGGAGGTCCCACAATCTGCGCTCACTTAGGTCAGTTTCTCTTCGATGTCCCTGGCTGTCATTTCTTCCGGTAAGCCTTCGATCGCCAGCCATTTGGATTCTTCGAATTTAGACTTGAAATTCCATTGCTAGGTGTTTCTTTGAAAGGGATGAATAAGAATGAAATATTGTATTTTTACTCCTCAATAATAATAGAAATATTTCGTTTTTTATGTTATTACCCTCCAGTGTATTATCGATCTCTATTTTTGTGTCTTCGCATGTCGTCAGGCGAACCAGAGCGAGGATGAGAGTATGAACGAGAGCGAGATTGTCTCCTATTCTATAAGGTTAAACAAACAATGACAAAATAATTTATTTTTCATAGTAATCAGGTACATTTGAAGGTTTATCATGTCCTCTCTCGTAGTTTTTCTTGCTCTGACTGGTAGATGAAACAGAAGATTTCCCATGTTTCTTTCCTCTAGAGCGAGAGCGAGATCTGCTCCATGATTTCCTACCTTTGCGTCTACTATCTGACATTTTTTCTAATAATTCTTCTGTGATTTCTCTTTGGTGTTTTTACTTCAGTGCTGAATAGATCTTAAAATTATTATTGTTTTTATCCTTTTTGATTGCATATACTGTATGAATTATTGTTGTCTCTCTCTCTTCCTTTATATCTTTTCATTCTCCCCCGTATTTCCCTTATGGATCATCTATTATTCAATTATTCTTTGAAATAGTTTTTAGAACTCAAATGTCTATGAAAAAGCTGATTTTTATCCAAATATGCACAAAAAAGAGGACTAGAACAGTTGGTTAATCTTGTTATTTTCAAAATTATGTTTAAATTTCAATGATCACCCACATGATTGTGCATTCTTGGATTTGGAAGAAAGAGAAATGATGTTTCAAAATATTAGCGTGTGTGAGTGTTTTATATTGTAAATATTCGAGAATCAATATGCATGCAGTTCATAGGTGTTTCCCCTCTTCTTTTCTTGAAGAAACATAATCCATTTTAAAAATATATCAATATCTAAAATACCAAATCTGAACTCCTATATTACGAATAATAGCTTTTATGTTTCAATCGTTCCAATCGATAGATTATGTCGCCAAGCGCATGTAGGAAACAATTCAAGAGAAAAATGATCTTTTTTAGATTGATATGCAGAAACTAAATAATGACTTTCTTTTTAACTGACCTTTTGGAAAGATAACTCTGAGTGTTTAGTTGAAATAAAGAACAAATGAATGTAATCGCGCTAATTTACCTTCAATCAATTAACCAATCACCTAAAACCGCCAAGAGAATAAGAATAATAAAAAAACAGACTTACTCGCTGAGTTATTTGCTAAGACAGAAAACACCCTCTTGTAACTCTACGCTAGAAGGTTCGAATAGAGCTGACGGTCAAGTGATGTTCAAGCCCGAAGAGGAGGTGTTTATCGACTTAGGGACCAATCCTTTTCTTGGCACTCTGCAAACCACCAATTTCTTTGGGACCTTACAGACTTACGTAATACATCAAAATACATTTTTATCTTACTGTAATAATCTCCTGGCTGTTGCTTTTAGATCTCCGAAGCAGCTGACGATGATAAACAAAAGTGTGTATTCATCGTCAATCAGAAGGATCCAGAAGAAGTAGCATTTGCTTCTCCTTGTCTTGCAAAATCATCTAGCAATTATCAACTGAAATCAAATATCCTTAAAGATTACCCAGTTACAAGTGTAGTAGTATCATCTTCTTCCATGGCTGGGATGCTATCACCATTTAAAAGAAAGGATCTCCGAAACCTCTTAAAATCGAAAGACTAATACTACCGAATTAATTCAAATGATTGTTGGTTGTAGACTAACGAAGAAGAAGAGGATTGTGTTTTAGAAGAGGATCCAAATATAGCTTTTAAGTTGAAGGAGTTATCGACAAAAAGTAAGTTCAAAACAACCAACAGGAAATAGTAACAATAATAACAGGAATTCAGCGATTCATTGGAGATGGTTGAAGTAGCTGAATGGGTAATTCCTGAAGACGAGATGATTTAGAGTCCTTTAGCTCATATCCAAAAGAATCATAGCTTAGTGATGAGAGATGGACATATCACAATGAAAGAGCTAGCTTTGAAATCGAGATTCGATGAAAATAAGCAATTCTTGCTACACAAAGACAAAACATAATAGAATTCAGCTGAACAGATTGACATATTCGGAGAACGAGTAAATATATCTTCCAAGAGCACTCTAGAGACTTCCTATAATAATCTACACAGCAATTAGAACTTCGATTAAGAATAGAAACGAAATTATCACAAACGAACGAACAGCAGCAAAGAAGGATTAGAGGATACATTGCGATGCCTAAAGTACAAGTATATAATATCAACTCGTAGCATGAGTATGAAAAAACAACTCAATTCATCGGTCAGATGGCAGCAACGAAGTGATCAATGTTTCTATTCTTCAAGCTAACAGAGTTAAATTGTTTTTCCTTAACCGTTTAGATCCTCATAAAAATCAAAGAATTAAAGTATTACAACTAATCTCTCCCTTGTATCTCCTTTGAAGGTTAGTGTAAAGAACCCCTTGTAGCAACAGTAATCATAATTGGCCCATTAAAATAAAGCCCAATCTAATTCTAGAGGTTTATCAAATAATCTTAATAATAGCAAAATTATCCCGAATAACAAATTTATTAAGAAGTATCAGGATCACAGATACATCCTAGAATCACCATAAAACTGAAGCACACTGCTACTAGAGGTGCTTTTCTGGGAAGTAAATAGCAATATTAATACTCTTTAGTGCATTGTCTGCTTGTAAAATAGACCATAAAGTAAATAAAAGTTTGATGCATCATGAGCTAATATTACAATTACAGTTCCTACATATTATCTCGTTTAATAATCCTCATAATTTATATCTGCCATAATAATAATTGTATCCATACATATTTTTTCAGCTTGTAGTGTATGTTCTCATTATTTCTGATCTGCAGCAGGATCTTTATTTTTAGCTTTCTTTGACTTAGATTTCTTGCTTTTGGATCTCTTAGATTTTTTGTGTTGATTATTTAGTTCATTTTACTTCTTAATTTCGAGTGCTTGTTGTAAGCTTTATTAGAGCATAGCATTCCACTATGTGAGCTCACTGTACTCGTTTTAGTCTAGCCCATTGAAATCAAGACCGATGTAGTTGTAGAATGGATCAGCATTTCCATTTTTAATGTTACTAAGAAGCTTTGCCTTATCATTTGGATCTGTAGTGTAAATAGGGTTTTCAGCAATTTGCATCTTCTTAAACCTGACTAGAATTTCAGTAAGATCTTCCGCTGAGAGTTATTCGATCATATCTGGCTTTAGTCCATCAGCGAGTATCCTGTCTAGCTCCGCACTGTGTAATTTTTCTCGTTGTTCAAGATAGTTCCTTCTTTATAAATCCGTCAACTTAGCTAAGTCATCCATTTGTAGTCTCTCATTTGGAAGATTCAGTGCTTGTCTAGCATCGTAAGGATCCATCTATTACACGTACTAGTATTCTTTATCAAGTTTCTCTTAAAGTTCTTATTCTTCTTTCTCTCGTTAGGCTTGCTGTACCTCTTGTAATAGCTGAAGTATAATAATATCAAACAAGGCAATTAGTGAGCAAAATTAAAACACAATAATAGCATTTTAATTTGAGAAATTAATCTAATAGTAAATAATTACGTTTTGATGCCAGTTTTAGAGTATCTAATTGAGTTCTTTCTTGGTAGTTTAGAAATAAGGAGGCTTCACTGGAGCAGGAGGTGGAGGAGGATTAGATGATGTTTAATAAGGGTCATTCCTTATGCTGGCTCTATTATTGTTACTGTTACTGTTTTTACTGTTATTAATCGATTAACGATACTATCTGCTATCATTGTTGTTGTTGCTCGATCTGTTCGTGTCTACAATGCTTATCCTGTTGTTATATTCTGGAGTTGTATTTGAGATTCGAGACAGATCTGATGGTGTTCTTGATTACACTCTGTAATTAGGATCACCAGTAGCTTAAGATGCATCTTTCAGTAAGCTACCGAGAATTGAACCTCTGTTCTATCTGGCAGATTTATCTTACTGTAACAAAGCAGATTATCTGTTATCGTACTGAAAGGATTGCTACTGCATTGAACGCATGGAAGACTACGATGAAACTGATGAGATTCTAGACTACGAAAGCTAGACTAATGGCTAAGGATCACCACCATTCATATTCCAATCTTAAACTAGATCATCTTCAACATCTCTCTGCTTTGCTTATCTAAGTCTGTTTCTCTCTGACTCTTCTTCTGAATCGCTGTCTCTCGCTGGTTCTAAATCCACCGAGTACTGAATCTTATCCTCAGCATCATCTCGAAAGTAATACTTCACAAACAGCCAACTGATTTAATCTCTGATCTTTGTTTTTTCAGATACTTTCATGGAGAAATACGGCATCTCTCCAAGCACTCTTTCTTAGATCATCGCCTTGTACAAATACCCAGCAACGTAGAATCCGCAATCTGTGTAGAAGTTCAGTCTCTTTAGTTCTGCGCTTTCCTCGCGAATATTGACCTTAATAGGAAACAACTCTTTTTCTATCACGAACTAGCAAATATCCTCAATGTCATCCTCCTTTGCCTAGTCTCAAAAATAATTGAATATTTTCTATCATCTGTGTGTATGTATGTGTCTATTATTGTACTTACCCTGCTGAGAGGTGGCTCTAAAAAATCTACAATTTTGATTTTATGTGATCTTGGGTCAGAGACAGTGAGAATCCATCTTTAGTCATGCTACAAGACAATATAAACCTTATCTATCTGTGTGATAAGCTAATCTCTCGCTAATCGCTGTTTCACATGACTGAAATTATCTGTCCATGTCTCATATTTCGCAACGTGATAAAACGGATCATAAGACAATACCTTGATTACAGCGATAGCTAAGAACTTCGCTTTGTTGAGTTATGGGTATCGCTTATTATACAATAGACTATTCGAGCTGAATTCACTTATGATAATCCTATTCGACCAATCTTCCAGGTATTTAATGAAAAAGCACATCACAGCTCTAGGAAACCAAGTTTCATTCTGGATCGAAATCAAATCAGAATTCAAAATCATCTAGCCATATCTCGTTATCATAACTTCCTTGAGACTCTGCATTGGAGTTCCTTCTTTCTAGTAACTCGACAGTAAATCGAAATATTCTTTTTCATCGAACTCACTCAGCTTGAATAGGTTCTTGTAGGCAACTACTCTCTTCGCAGAGACAGCCCTACCTAAATTATCTCCTTGACTATCATCCTACTTCTCCACTCCATTAAACCCAACAACTTTTCTGTCTTAGCCATTGTTTTCTCCTCTTAATTCTCTCCGCAGGTTCTCATCTAAATTTTTAATATATGCTGGCAGAACTGGTTCCCATATTCCATCTCTGAATATTCTGACTCGTTCACAGATGATTTTGTCTTCTTTGTTGTAATGACTCCAAATGCTGAGGGTTTAAACAGATACAAAAGCATAATTTAACCATGTAATTACGATTTCAATATCTAATAACAGCATGAATTATATTTATTACTCTTCGATCATCTCTTCGAGGGCTTCATCAAAGCAGAACTTCGCGAGTTGAATTTGTTTTCTGCAGGTATGGCAAATGAAGGTCACGAAGCTACTCAATCCGGATTGCTTGAACCTTGAGACTAATTCATCCTCATCATACACGCACTCCGCCTTTCCGCAGTATGTATTCCTGTATGGTGAAATGCGCTTCTTCCCAGAGAATAACGTGAAGATCGGTGAGATAATAGACTGTATTTCCCCATTTTCTTCAAAGAACCTCAAGTGCAAATCATCTCTCTTTTTCCTTCGCAGCGTCTCTAAGAATTTATCTTCAGGGTCCATAATAATTTGTAATAAAAAGAAACCTTTTGATCTTAAATCAGCAAAGCTATTAAAAGAATAGTAATACTACTATTTGTTCGGGAACTACCCCATCAAAGGCTGCTCTGTTTCAGAGTGAAAGAGTCAATATACATAAATTGGCAGCGTCTGTTTTGGGAGATTGATAAAAATAACACAATTCAGTAAATATTGTAGTAAAAATCAAAAAGAGAGGATGATTATTTTCTATTTAGTATGCTAATTTACTGGTTGTATAATTAAAACACAGAAATTAATTGACAAATCTTATGATTTAAGGTGTAGTGCTGTTGATACTTAAACAAACAGATAACATCATCTTAATAAAATCTATCATTTCTCAGTGAGTGCTCTGTATCCTTGCCAGTCATGCGGAGCAGTGGAATTATTCTCTTTAATAACTTCGAGCAGTGTATTTGAAGGTCCATCGATGATCCCATCGGATTTCAGCATGACTAGTGTCTGCTCGAAAATACTTTGTGCTTACGACCATCTTCCTTTTAAGTAGTGCTCGAATCCGATGCTCCATTGGGTGTAGAACTCCTAAATTATTTGCAAACATGAGGGGAAATAGCATGATAAAAAGAGTGTAATTATCTTACTTTTGTGAAGAATTCTCTCATGGCTACTAGTTCTCTATCTTTGTCAAACTGATCACATGAGTTTTCAGTGTCTGCAACGATCGCATCACGTAATTTATTCCTTTTGAGCCTATCAATAACTCTACGCTTTTTCTTGATGGCTGTGCTCAGATTCTCATTGTCGAATTTGTCTTTGCCAGCCTTCTTGCTGACGATGTTATCCAGATGAACATCCACAGTGTAGAGATCTTTGAAAGAAGAGGAATTAATATATAAGAAACAATTGTTGGTTTCATTACCTAGAGGAAGAAGAGATCCTTTGACTGTGACTCTATCGATGTGTCTTAGATGAGATTGACATTTCTTAGTGAGAATATTGTAGAGTGGACCACTGGATAGGTTGGTTGCAAGAACACACAGAATAGTTTAATTATGGAAAATAGAATTTTAAATATGGTTAGTTCTTTCTTTCTTTTTGTTAGTTTATTTCTGAAAAATTCAACTAAATAAGATATTTTCATTTTTACCTGATTAGCAGTTATGTTCCAAACTACTTGGTGGCTGCTTCAAGTCGAGATGCCATGTTTACGTTTGGACTCAAATACGATGCGTCTATCTTGAAGTTAGATCCAATAGCTCCCTAGAAACAAGCAAACAACAAACAATGAATATCCAAATATCTATTCATTTGTTTTTATCTTTCAAAATTTTTTTACTTCAATAGCCCATCCGACATGTAATCCGAATCCCATTTTGACTCGGTAGTTGGGAAGTCTTGCATTCAGTCCTGGATGTGATCGATATTTAAACAGCTTTTTAGATATGGTGATTGCTGCCATGATCTTCAAGAAAGCTAGTACTGGTAAGTCAGCGAAATTCTACACAATAGGGGATACAACCAACTGCAGCTGATTATCAATATCAAACTGCGTATCCTTTGTGTTGAATTTCCAGACAAGCAAGAAAGCATCACCGATGTTCTTGTTGGATTACCCCAGATAAGCATCCACAGTAGAATGTGTGATCTCCGCAATTTAATTGACGAACACCATGACTCCTGTCTGGAGAACTTCTGTGGCATCGGTGAAATTACGGATATCGCAAAACCCAAATATTGCCATTACTTTTTTCCCAGGCAGCATTGGATCTACTTCCCCTCCTTTCTTCATGTTCGACGCAATGATCTCTGAGCCAGCTTCTCCGAAACCTAGAGCTAAGAGTGCTCCGATTTTTATGATGAGCTTCTCAAGCACGACTGTCTCGTATCCTTCTTGTTCTTTCATTTTCTCGAGTTCTTTGACCTTTCCTTCTTTCGCCAATTACTCCATCGCTAGAGCTTCTCGTTCTTCTATTTAAGCAGCTTCCAATGGGTTATCTGCAATTCTCCTGACCTTTTGCATCATATTTTCGATTGGTCTTAGCACTAAGTTCTCTACATCAGAGGAAAACAATATCGCTCCAGTTGAGAGAACAATAGACACGAAGATTGTCCTAGCAATCGACAGAATAGCATTGAGTTCATTGTCACCACGGAGATCAAGAATTGCATATCCAGTGAGCTCGCCCTTGTCAAAAAAAGAAGAATAAAAAGAGGGATAACAGAATAAGAGATTGATATAAAACTCTTGCGTTACATCTTAGGAGTATGTATAATAATATTTATCTTCATTTCTGAGATCGCTTTGGTTGTCTCTGTGATCATTAAACATGCTGTTAGGAAATACTGAGCAGCAAGCATCGGAAACTTATGGCATTTATATCAGCAATACTTGATTCCGTTGTTGCTGTTGAGATGTTCAAAAATAACGAAATTCATTAACTCAAAATAAAATAAGCCAAATCAATAAGAGTATGTGTTACATTAGTGAAATCAAGGTAGAGTCTCATAGATTCTTAGGTCATTGTGCCATCATTCAACAGGTGATTCCTAACAAAACAAAAAAAAATTTACAAAAATAAAATCAATATGCTCATTTCTTCGAATGGGGTTTTTACCCATAGATGTATCCTAATCCTGAGTCATAAGCAGTAGGTGTTTCTGTGAATGTTGAAGGGTCAAATATAGGTATGGAAATCATGATACACAGGACGATAATAATGACTCGTTGTGTTGTCAGATCTGATAACTTTTGTCCAACTTTGCTTTCTCCCATTCCATTCTAGCCGCTATTGCTGTTGCTCTCTTCTGCTTTCTTTTTGTTAACGAGAGTAGATGATTTCGAGAACTTTTTGTTTGTTTGACGATGTTCTTCGTTGATTTAAATGATGTCTTATGCCATTTTCTTTGGGTTTTTCTTATCCTATACGTTGCCTTCAGATGGCTGCTTCAAATCATCACCTTGCTACTGGAAATGTTAATATTATTCAAAATGAACACCTTTTTAAGAATTATTTGCATACTTGCAATGTTATTAGTGGATCGTCTTTGTAGTTTTAAAGCCCTTGATTGACATGAAAAGGAGTAGCATTGTGGGAAGGTAGAAGCGAACCAGAAACGAGAGGAGGCAACTTAGGTGTTTTCTAAGAGATTTTAGGATCTTCAGGGTGTTTTGATTCTTCATTGGAGGAGAGCTGCTGCTAGTTCTATTGTCGTAAGGATGTCTTTTTTTCAGGCTAAGCATTCTAGGGTACATTCTCATTTAGATTTGGTAATTAGAGAATGGTAGCATTGCCGAGATGACTGGGAGTTTCGCTGACAGGAATAGGACGATGTGAATTGGTAGTGAATTGTTTTTTTATTTAGTCAGCATTCTTTTCACCTACAATAAAAGGAAAAGATCAGCAAATAAACTGACTGGAGAGAGATGAATCGTCAATAGCTGTATTTTACGTATTTCTTGTTCTTCATCATTTTATTGGTTGTTTTGTTCTCTTTCCATTTACTGCAGCTTCTCTGCTTCTTATTGAAGTCTCTGTTGAGCTAGTTTATATAACTTGACTAGTCTAATCAATCGCACAATCCTAACTATCCTTCCAGCTTTTGTACCGACTCTTGAGGCCCTTCCAGCTCTGCAAAAAGTATAATCCATCCAATCAATATAACCCTAGCATAATTTCAATTCAATAAGTAGATACTTCGCAAGTGATGCTGCATTGGAAGCCTTTCCTGATCCTTGTGAGAAGATTACATTAGAGATCCATCCAATATCGAGCAAAAGTGATAGCGTCGAAATCACATCCAAATAAAAGAAGAAACTGTTGAAGTATCCTCTCTATTTTTAGAACAACAACAATTATTGATATCAATAGTATTATTCATTTTATCTGTGGAAAATCGGTCTTCTAACAACAAAAACTATGCTTATGAATACTGTAAATCCCACAACCTCCCCAGACTATTGATTAATACCTTAGCAATGCAGGTAAGAACAATTTCAAGGGTGAACGCTCCTAAGCAGAAGGAATTCAATGACCAGAAGACAGGGTCACCATAAGTATTCGTCGACAGAACTCGAATGTCATCACCAAATAAAGCGTAAATCGTGACAATACCCATTCCTACCTGTGTCACTGTGCTATCCAAGATCTTCTCCAGATAATACTTTTTGTAATAAAAAGGAGAGGGACAATTGAATTAATGTGCTCATTTAAAAGTCAAATGATGAGTAATTGTTTGTTTTATCATTGGAATAGCATATTTAAAAAGCGAATTTAATATTCTGTTTGATTGGAGAGTTTGAAAAAGTAACTTGCGTTTGGAGTTGATTTAATTAAAAACAAACGCACCAATCTCTATCTAATATATATTTATCTCTAAGCTGTGGGTTTGCAGTAGAACTACTAAATTCAACTTGAGAGTAATTCCAACACCAAACAGCCAACTAAACAGCATTAATTTCTTAAATAGTCCACTTGTTTTTAAAACTTATATGGAAAGAAATTTCTGATTACCCTTATGCGCTGAAATCCTTTTCTGTCACCTATTTCATCCTTCTTCAAGGTTGTCTTCCTAATCAAAGAAGTTGTCCGTTGCTCAGTTGAAGGAGTCATCCCACCTGGAATTATCATGTAAACAGAGATAAGTTTAAATACAAAAGACTGCTAATATACATCTGAGAATGAATCAAGGGTGTTTGTAAATGATAGTATTGGATTACCTTATGGGGATGATTTCTTTTTTAATGGTGGATCGTTAGTAGCCTGATTAAAAAAAATAATAACACATTATTATCAATAATATTCTGCAGTGCTAAAGGTGATCTTGTGGATGTTCTTCTTCAAGATATTGTGCCTTTAAAATATCTATTTTATGGATACATTGTTAGGTTCGTTGGAAACAACTGAGATATGCTCTAAGGGATGGATTTGGTTCATTCTTCAAGGAGATCGCGCTACTGCTGGGTTAGAAAGCACACTCTTCGTTTGAAATATAGCCAATATTTGTAGATATAATTGAAAGTAAAGCTTAGATTAATAGTTGTTTGTTGCTATTTTGTTTCTTTAATAAGTAATAGTGAGCAAGAGGATTATCTGAATTAATTAACTCTACTAACTTCTCGCAGTCTATTACAGCTATTTTTAGCAGATAGTGTAAACAAAAACTAAAAAATAATAGAAGTGTTGTAAAATTTTATACTGATTCTCTGTGTCTCTATTAGAAACGAAAATGAGCAGAAAAGAAGGTAAGATCAAAGAGAGAGAGAATAAATGGGACAAAGACAGAATAAAGTTATTTACACATACAGACGCTTTGATCATATTAATGATTGAGGTTTAAAATGGAGATAATATTTCACTTCTCGTTAGGTTTTAAAATTTTTTATTTTTTGAAATGCTTGATTATTATTTCCTAAGAATTGATTGAGTCTTCGAAAATACAATTCACTGAAAAAGAAGAGATAAAATAGAAAGAATTCAAGGGAATTAAGATATTAGTTTATTAATATTTTGAGATCTATTATTTGTCATTGTGACTTAGCAGAATCATCTAAGAAATGATGAGCCACTCCTAATTTATTGCATTGAAGTTCTCATTTAATATAAAATCAATTATTCTCTGCTATGTTTAGAGTTTTGTGAATTAACTGTTTATCTAATAAATACTCACTTTTTATATTTGAATATTAATCCCTTGTTTATAATCCAACGTGGCTAGTAACTCTTGCAATAAATAAAATCACACATCTCAAGCAAAAGAGTAGTCAACTATTAAAAGGTTTATTAGATTTCTTCTTTGTTTCACAAGAAAAACTTAGATTATTCTTTTAGATTAAATAAAACAATATTGAAAGACACATACATCCTTTTATGATGAGTACCTCAACAGCAACTAACGATGGGTCTATTAGAAATGCCCCTGGGTTGCAGAAACCAATCAAGAAAGGACCAATAGGTGTTAGCACAACCATAACCAAGAGACTAAGTTAACTTGGGATTATCAAGAATGTCAACCTACAATTCAGTAGCTTATTCGAGGAATGTCTAGAGATGATAGCGTAGATTAGCAATACCCGCGGAAGCACTGCAGATTCGGGAAGTAATAACCCACAATCTGCATTTTCTCAACTTGAGGAGAAACTGAAGCTTCTGGCAACATTGAGGAAGAAAGTTCCACAAAGACTATCAGAGCTCTCTTTCGGATAGATACTCTACCTTATACAGCTCTACAAGAACACCAATGATAGCAACCTTCATCAGCTCGCATTCACTCTCAAAAAGGTAAACAAAACAGAGAAAGGATTAGATAGTAAAGATTGATGTTTGATATTAATTTTTGTGTTTGATATGATCACTCTAGCTATGGATACAGCATATCTAGTTCTCTGAGGAGTTCTTAGGTTCAATGCTAGAAGACTTATAAGACCCAGTGACTCCATATTCAAGAGAGATATATACTTTATTACTCGAATAATGTGTAGCACATCCTGATATCTTAGACAGAATACTCAGTGTAGTTGATTCTTTGTCTATCAAAATAATATCAGCATCATAAGACACAACAGACATCAATACTAATGCTTCTAGTAGTAATCCTAATAGTGGATATGCGAAATGGCAAGAGGATTTAGCTGAATTCATGCTGAAAGTCTGGTAGAAATTCAGAAGTGCTCAAGTTGAGTAAAATCTGTCGGTGCTATTGAAGAAGCCAAGTCTCTAAGGTGCGATTCTAAATGCTTTTATGTCTGCACCAGAAGATAGTCTAGAGAACTCCTCATGCCTACAAACAGAAATACTCAAAGGAGGTAAAAAATTAATAAAGGTTTAAAAAGGAATGAGAAGGGGTGATAGCATTGCTGAGTTTATGTTAATTTATTATTTTGTTTGTTAGGATTGGAAAGTGAAGATAGTGGGATAGTGTTGAACTGCTTAAGAAAGGTAGAATGTTTGCTCAAAAAAGCTAAGGGTACCAAGAATAGCAATAATGCTTTGAATGGTTTAGTCACTGCATTATGCTTGCTAAGAGGCAGTTAACTAGCAGAAATATCTAAGCTTGCTGATAGTATTCTTAGATTGTCTGCGTTAACTGACAAAGAAATCTCTGAATAAACTGAAGAACTTCTGTTGTATTTAACTACTAAACTGCTGCTAGAAGACAAGAAATAAGCAGCTGAGAATAGTCTCGTAGATCTCATTGAGAAGGTCATTGCTGATGAGGACTTAGAGAAAATATCATAATAAAAGAAAATGTAAATACTCACTAATCTTGTTGTAGGATGCTTCTCTTCAGTGAGTAACAACAAGACATAATAACAACAATAGAGTTAGCCACAATCTCAAGGAATTAAGCTATTTGAGAGGATGTTAACAAGATTGAAGGTGACTGCAAAGATAGCAGCTCAAGGATTGTGTCGTGCTGATTGGAAGTATCTAAACACTGTTAATGTCTAGTAATTCTGCGATTTCTTGTAGTCAAAGTATAATTTCGACACAGCAGCTGATTTATCTAGGAATAACTAGCTAGTAGCTGCAGCAGCGTATCTCCTGTTTGAACTCAACAACAAAACTATATCTGATGAAATCGAAGGTAAGTTTAAGTCAGTTAGTTCCAAACTCATGTTGGTATTATTCAAAATCAACATGAACACTGTCCATGGGTTCTTAAGTACATTCTACAATCTACCTTAATCCCAATCGATTTTACTCAGCAATGTTGTGAATTACTTCAAATTAGATAGATTAGCTTAACTTAAGAGCTTAGAACCATTGTATGGATAGGAATTCATTATCTAAGCTGTGAAAGATACTGCTGGCGATCCTGCGAATATTAATAATGATGATATTAGTTTAGCTGCCTATTACAAAGCAACTAATCCCACTTCTAGTGTAAGTTAGAATGATTCATAGAGTATTCAGTAAGCATAGAAATAGAATCAAGAGAAACAACCATTAAAGCCATTCTAGTATCAGTCATTTGAATAGAAGAGAATGCTGTATAAACATGAAGAATCTAAATATGCATCAACTATTCCTTAGTAATAGCAAATAAAGCAATAAACGTAGTAAGATCGTCATCATCCTCCATAGCATCTTCAGTAGCAGTCATAGCAATCACAACCTAAAAACAGCAATAATAATACGAATAGTAACAACAACAGTAGTGCTATGATAATTGAGACTACTGCTACTAACGCCAGCTAGACTACTCATGGTAAAGGTGGTATCAGCAACTAATAATAGTAGACATAGTAAAAAGAAAAGCAAAAGCCAAGTAATGCTAATGGTAATGAGTAGAAAGATAATTAAGAGAAGAATACTAAGAAGGCACAAGCTACTCAAGGAAATAATAACAATTCTAATAAGAATAATAGTGTTAACAGTGGTAATAGTAATGATAAAGGAACTCCCTAGATAAATGAGGCTACTAAACCAAAGTAAGTAGCAGCAGAATCAGTTATGAATACTACTCCTGCTGGTAGTTCGATAAGTACAAACTAAAAAAAGAATACTAAGGAGATTATTAGTATTGAGAATTCTTCTAATCTTCCTTCTTAGGATATTGCTAATAAGGAGAAGGATGAAAATCGACTCGAAACTGAAGAACCATCTCAAGAGTCATCTAGCAACGCACCAGTTAGTGAGTAAACTCCAAATAAGTTAAATAGCAATACTATGCAATAAGAAGAAGAATAAAGCGCAGAGATAAAATAAGATAAGTAATAATCTGAATAAGAGAGTACACATGAAGCTATGGATATTGAAGAAGGAGAAGTTCAAGAAGATAAAGTTTCTTCTGAAAAATAAGAGAAATAACAATAAGGAGGAAATAAATAGGTAGCATAGACAACACAACAAGCAGCGGTTATAACGACTAAACATTCTATTGAACAAATACCTAAGTTGTAAAAAAGTATCAGTAATAATAATGGTCCTAATGCATCAACTAATAAGCTTATTACTACTACTACTACTACCACTCCATCTGGATCTACACCTGCTATTGTTGGATCTGAAGGATAGAATAAGTAATTGGTGTAATAATAACCCAAAAAATAATTACCTTAACTTAGTGTAAACAAAAACACAACTAGCAATTCTACAGCTACTACAGTTAATCCTAATAATAACAATAATACCACTGCTGCAACTACTAACTAGAAGGCTGTTCCATAGCAACCTTCTTAACCTACAACAACTAGTGCTAGTACTATTGTTACTTCAGTTGGTAAGATAACAAATTAAGGAAATAGTAATGTTGTCTTATAATAGTCATAATAAACTGTAGTGAAAGCAGCTGTGGTTTAGGATAATGCTCCTGCCAAGTCATTAATGACGATGAAGGAATTGATGTAAGCTAAAATGAAAGCTAAAAAGGAAGCAGAAGCAGCTAAAAAAGATTAAGAAGATTAGAAGAATGAAGAAATCAAGATATAAGCTGCTCTCTAGGTAGAAGTTGCAAAGACTGTAACTATTGAGCCTCTCACTATCAAGAAACAAGCAAGCAGTGAACTAAAACAAGAGCAAAAACCATCTCTGCTTATGACAAAGAAGAAATCAGAAATTAAAGAGAATTAACTCGACTAAACAGAGATAGCTAAAAAGATAACTGAAGAGAAGGGAAAAGAGGAATAGGAGAGTTCAATAATGCAAGTTGAAGAGAAGGATACTGTTAGTGAATAATAATAATAATAATAATAATAATAATAATAATAATAATAATAATAATAATAATAATAATAATAATAATAATAATAATAATAATAATAATAATAATAATAATAATAATAATAATAATAGGTAAGGGAGTTAGAAGTGACGAAAGCTGAAGAGGATTAGGATAAGGTTGAAGGATCATAGGATGCTACAGTTGATATGGATAAGATGACATAGGATAATGAGTCAAACAAGGAAGACAAATAAGCTGAATAGAATCAGGATAATTAGATCTAAATCGAAGAAGAAGAGAAACAGCTGCAGACAGTAGAAGATGCTGTTGAAGGGTAAGAAGAAGAGATCAATATTGAAAGTGCTAAAGGAGATGGAGATTAGATCCAGCAATAGGAGATTGGTTTAGAGGAAGGTAATAAGCAAGAATAAGAAGAAGGCAATAAGCAAGAATAAGAAGAGGGACAGGATATTGCTAATTAAAATGAGGATAACAATGCGAATGTTCAGAATTCTTAAGAAAATGCAGAGAAAGCTGAAGAACAACAAGGAGTGTAATAAGCCGAATAAGTTGAAGAAGGAGAAAGAGAAGGAGAAGAAGGTATTGTTGTGGAATAACACACAAACAAGTTGGTTGAGGAAGAGTTGAATGAATAGTTGGAAGGTGAATAGATTGAGGATTAGCAGGTGTAAGAAGGATAGAATGAGGAGTAAATAGAAGAAGAATAGGCTGTTAATGAACCAGTGGAGGAATAGAAAGATGAAGAATAAAATTAATAAGCAGGAGATGATGACAATGATGATATGAATGAAGTAGGTGAAATTAAGGAAGTCGTAGTAGATGATTAAGAAGAGGATTTGCATAGTAAATCAGCTGATGAATAAGCGAATTATGATGAAGATGACGGAATCAAAGGAGAAGATGAAGAACAAGATAAAACTAATGATAAGAATAAAGATAACAATGAGAATCAAGGATAGTAAGATAGTTAATAAGCTGCAGAGGATAAGGATTAAGAGATTGGAAAGGATGAAGAGATAGAAGAAGAAATAGTTGGAGAAGTTGAACATAATGAACAAGGAGAAGAAACTAACTAATAGTAATAGGATTCTTAATAAGTTAATGTCACTGATGACAATAATGAGAATACAACTCAAGCAGCTCCAGAGAACAACAACGAAGAAGAGAATGATGGAAAAGAAGGAGAAGAGCAATAAGCAGAATTAGAAGAAGAGTTGATCTAAGAAGAATAAGAATAAGGTAGTTAATGAAGGACCACAAAAAAAAGAGAAAAAGAGAAAGAGAGCAAATAAATTTAAAAATTGGTTTGGAATATCTTTGATAAGGATCAGCTGCGTGTGTATGTGTGATATTTATTTATTCCTGCAAATCAAGTAGACAACAACACTAACAATTCAAATACAGTAGAGACCATTTTTATATACTTAAAGAATTGTTTGATATTTGGTTTATTTTATTAAGATTCAAGTCAAAGATGAAATTTAATACACATTTTTTTTTCCTTCATCCAGGATATTTTAAATCCAAGAGACATTTATGGTACATTGAAATCAATCCAATACACATAGATTAAGACTGCCAATGCAAATTCCAAAATACATGTGTTATTTATGTTAATCGATTAGTTAAAATCTGCTGCTGATTTAAGGATCCGTTCAAATTCAAATAATAATATTAATAAATTATCGCAAAAGTACAATTCATTTGATAATACTATCACTGTAAATATCAACACGCATTGAAGAAGAAGAAGAAGAAGAAGAAGAAGAAGAAGAAAACAAACAACAAGTACAATGGCAACCAAATCAGAATCAAGTATTATCTAACAAGATAATCACTAGAGAAATAGGAGTTTTACCAGTGACATTGATAGAAGACAAACGGAATCGTCTATGAATGAATAAGTAGAACGATAGTTGTAGGCTTCATCAGCATGCTAGAGAAACTATATTATCTACTAGCCTACAGAAGTGCAGGATATGTGCTCAGTAAGATCGTCAGCTTAACCCTTCATTAAACCAACAACAAAAACGACAGCAGTAACTCCTTAAATGACATATTCCTCTTATCTGTCTTCTGCTCATGTGCATACTCGTTTAGCTTCTCCTCCTCCCACAGTAGATTAAATGCTCCCTATGCGTTGCTACACCCATCTAACTCAGCAAGAAGATCATGCATTGCAGCAAGCTATTGAACTACCTAGAGATCACTTAACTGGATAGCAATCATAATTTGAATCATTAATAGAGCAGTAACTTTCTGAAACTAATAACCTTGATTATCAGCTTCAAGAGGATAGCACAGCTGCTATTGCTCTGAATGAGAACAATCTTCAAGGAGTAGAAGATAATTAATAAAAATTCAACAGCAATCAGAGAAGACTACTACTACCAGCAGCTACAGCAACGAATAATTCTTATATTGGTGTCTCTGCAGGATCAAACCCAACTCTGCTGAGCTAAGGGAGTATTTTCTTATCATCGATGCATGCATCATAACAAGAAGGAATGCTTGGAATAACAGCTTTGAAAGAACAATAATAATATTTGAACTAAGAAAGACAATCATAGCGATTTAAGGTCATTGAATAATAACACTCCATTTCCAGTCCATATAAATCCTTAACAGTGTTCAAGAGTTACTCTTAAAATCCATATACTTCTTCTTCTTCTTCATCACCAACATCATCCTCATCATCATCTACAGATTCCAAGAGAAGCTGCTTAGATCGTTTTTTGAAATCCAGCTAGAATTGGCTGCAAGAGAGTTAAGTCGTAGAGAATATCCTCAGAGATAGGTTTAGCTTTGTCTAAGAATTCTCAGCCAGGCAACATTCCAAGGCTGTGCATTTCTTTGATGTTCTGGAGAAACAACTCAGGTAATAACGAGACAATGTGCTGCATTCTATAAATTAATCTAACTCAATTGCATAGATAGCGTTAAGGAATCTCTAGGAATAGCTAACTCAACGGTAATCTGAGATATTGTCATTGGATTAAGATATCTAAAGCAACTTTTCCTCGATATTATCCGAAGTTAGCATCTCTGCTTTTAAGGAAATACTCAGCAGCTATGAGGATAGAGTACATAACTGTTAAATTTTCACTAAAACTACCTGCTAGACTGCATAAGTGGAGTTACTGGAGATAGAGCATAATAATACGTATTTCAATACACCTAGTAAATGGTAAACAGCATTGAATAACCTCCTTTTAGCGAAGACATTCACACTAACCAGCAAATTGTTCGCAGTGTTCAACGCTCACAAAAAGGATAAATAAGCTGGAAATACTATTAAACATGCATTACCAGCAGGGGATAGATCCATGAATATTGCTAAACCAAGTAATTCAGCAAGACCACCAATTCTTAATAAAAGTATCAACAACAACAATAGTAATAAAAATGCTAATCCAATCCAGAATGGATAGATTTCTTACAAGGATAATGGGATTAACTATTGTCATAAGAAGAATAGTTCAACTAGCTTCAATAATAACAACTAATTGCATATATCAGGATCATTTGATTAGCCAAAGTTGAATGATAGCTTGGAGCAATTCAGCACTGGATAAATCATAGCAACAGGAGGAATCAGCAGAGGAGATGGAGATACTTCAAAGATTAACAGGTATTAGTAACAGCAGTAGACTTAATAAATTGAGTAAAAGAAAAAGAGTTAGAATTCTATATATTCCAGTTTATTAATGAAAAAAACACAAAATAATAGTTAAATATATTAATTGTAACCGATGCAACTAGCTTAAGAAGGTTAGATATTTTTAAAACCTAAGAGAACAACTAGGGTTTAGTCAGCTACTCATGCTACAGCTTCTTATAAAATAAGTTTCCCTGTTTCAGATAAAAACATAGCAAACAAGACAATCCACTTCAGGTGAAGGATCATTAGCTATGAAGATGTTATGAATTTACAAGTAGATATTCTCATACATGTAATAATCTCTATTGAGATAAGTTGAAATGACCAAATAACTCACATAAACATATTAAACTCTCTCTTTCATATTTGAGAAGTTTATGGTTTTTTTCATTTAAAAATGTTGTAGACAATTAATTATTCTATTTATTCTGAGAACTTTCTGTTTTTTGTACACGGATAGACGCTTAATATTTTCTAATTATTTTACTTGAAATTCCTAGAGATTCTTATGCATATTTGTATTTCAGCTAGACATCGAAGAAAAAGAAATCTTTTGTTTTTGAATCGATCTTCAAAACTGAAAAACAAACAAAGCATAATATTGGCCCACATTCGATTAATAAGAATCGACAGAGAGAGAGAAAGAGTTAGAAACTATTTTTATTTGATTGTTGTTATCAAACAAGCAAAAACTCTATTCATATTAAGAGAATATTCACCTGCTATCATTAATATACCTAATGAGCTTGAAGTTCTTCACAATTGTAAAAGAATAGTCAGCTTGCATTGTCGAGCGTTTTGGAAAGTTCCATAAGACCTTGTAGCCAGGATTCCATTTCTTGCTCCCTGTTATTGATAATATCTCCTATAAGATGTCATTGAAAGAAGACACTATCACTGTAGAGAACCAACAAGCCATCACCAAAGACAATGTCACTGTGCTAATTGGAGGTACTTTGTTCATCCGCATCGACGATCCCTACAAGGCATCCTACAACGTGGAGAGACCACTTGAGGCTGTGAAACTACTCGCATTGACAGTTCTACGAAGCGAAATAGGAAAAATGAAACTAGATAAGCTCTTCTAAGAAAGGCAAGAACTCAACAAAGCAGTCAATCTAGCAGTTAATAAAGCTGCCAGCATCTGGGGGATCAACTGTCTTAGGTAGGATGAATATTATGTTTTTGCAAAGCAAAAATTCAATTTTTACATATTTTTAGATACGAGATCTTGTAGATCGATCCACCTAATGAGATTAAGACAAGCATGCAATATGAAGCAGAAGCTGAGAGACTAAAGCGTCGAGAAGTAGTGATATCCGAAGGTAAATAGATCTCAGAGATCAACCAATCAGAAGGAAAAAAGATCTCTCAAATCAAGCGAGCTGAAGGTGATGCTGAAAGTGTCAAGCTCGTGAGTGAATAGGAATCTCTTGCTTTGGAATAAATTGGCAAGGTATTTGAAGCAGTTAAGAACACAAACACAGTGCAGTACGTTCTGCTTTAGAACTACTTGAAAACATATGAAAACACACTTAGAGAAAGTAATCTAATCGTAGCTCCTGGAGGAGGGAAACAAGGAGGAGTTTAAAAAGATGGCAGTGACTTGATGACTATCGCAGCTATGATGATGCTTGGAGGTACAAAGCAAGGGAGAACACTATCAAAACTAAATGACAGCGTAGCATCTACTAATACTTACAATTCTTTGAGTAAGAGTAGTAGTATCAGCAATACTAATCCTCAGCCTGTGAATTACACGAGCGTTGATTATTCTGATCTTATTCAAAAGACTAAATTCTACGACGATCCAATCCTCTATTCATCTGATGACGAGACTAAAAAAGCAAACAATGCTTAGAGTTAGAGCTCTTATGGTTCGTAAGTTGATCTGTCCCTGAATTCCTCTTCCTCATAGCCTATTAAGCTAAGAAGATGAGAAATAATAATCATAATTTTTTATGCTCGTTTCGTTTTATAGTCAAGAAATAAATATCATTAGAAATATATTTTGTTAGTTTATTATTTTAGAACCATGTAAGTCACATAGGATGGGAATTTAGATGAAGGATTGATAATTATTATTGTATACATTTATCCATGATTTAAGTGGCTAAATCAGTAGAGAATTAACTAACTGCGTATAACCAACATAAATAAACACACACACAAATTATTTAGAAATCGATTCGAAGCATATTCACAGATAGTCTGTCACAATGCAGCTGAATTCATTGTTTTAAGATAATCTATTTGAGATGTGTTTAGAATTCAACCCTAAACTTCCTTTGACTCTTACTGATTCTCTTATTTCCTTTGAATATTTCTTTTTCTTCTTTTCTCCTTGTTTTTTCTGCAATTTATTCCTTTTTCAGAAGATTCTACAAAAACAATGTTCCTCTCCCTTCCATTTCCCTAATTCTTTCGATTTTATATTCTACTTGTGAAGCCATAGATCTTTATCTTCATTCTCTAAAATTTCCCTGCGAATTCTAAATGGAAAAATAAAAAACCAAAAAAACCAGTTGTAACATCTAACTTATGATATTCACCAGAAACACATCAGCATCAAAATATGGTTGTACTGCTCGAGAATCTCGCTGTCTTTTGGTTTATCGTGGTTGTTGTTGCTGATCTATTGCATTTCTTACGCCTGGACATTACGTGCTTTCATCGAAGATCCATTTCCTCCGCTAAAGTTCTGCAGCTAACTCACTAAACAAACAAATAATTTAAGATTGAATTATTTTTCTAATTGAAATATCTCTTCAATAACATAAATCAAAATAATGCAGTGAAAATCATCGAAAGGCATGAAGGAGGTTGAGTATTAAATAGAGAGAAATAAGTTCTGGTTTCAATACTTGTGCTTCTATGTGTTTTATGGGTGTATGTGTGTGTAGCGTATCTGTAAGTGCTAGTAGAAAAAATGTATTTTGCGCGAAAAATAGATTAAATTAATCCTCAAACGATGAATTTTTGTTTTTAAGTTTAAAAATGCAAGAAAGCACCTGCAGTCGAAAATAACCCAATTAATTAATTTTTCAACGACTTTCTCTCTCTCTCTCTCTTTCTAGTTTAATTCCTTTCTTCTATGTATTAATTTTTCCTTATCTTTCTTTTTTCTAGCATTTGAGATTATTCATATTTAGAGTAAAACTAAAATTAGCATCCTTTTTTTTAATTTTTTAGGTTAAATCTAAAAAATCATTTACTTTACTCACTAAAGCTTGAGTATTTTGGTGATTATGTTTTTTATTATCCTTTAATTATTTAGAATCAAAATTATTAGCATTATTTTATTCAATACTGGTTGCTAATTAATGGTATTATTCTTATTTCTTTTAAAAATTATCTGCTTGTGAAAAATGGAACAATAAATAAATAAAAATCTTTCTTTCCCTGCTAAAATTAGACAAGAAAGATGAAAGAAAAATACACATACAACATAAATCTCCAATTAATTAATTCGAGAGAAATTTTTTTTTTTCTAAGGCTTATTTTATCTATCATTTACTGACACTTATGCAAGCAACTTAAGATCTACCTTGCTCACTCAACGATTTAAAATCGGTTACTAATCTTCTCTTTTAGGACAAAGAAAAAGATATTGGACTTTCAAGTTGATGATTATTCTTTAAGAGTCATGTTGATAAAAATTCTTTTTTTGTCCTCTTTTGAAGAATTGACAATAAAATTGAAATCCAATCTACAAACTAAAAATAGAAAAATATTCTAAACTTTTATGATATCTTTGTTATTTCATTTAAAATATCTTCCCTTTTCTTTTTTCTTAAGTGTATGCTCCCTTACTTTGTTATTAAAATATTCCCTTACAACATCATCTTTACTCAGCAAAATAATGAAAATTCATAACAAAATAATTAGATTTTGCAGGTTAGAAGAGATCAACCAACACATCTGCAACTAATTCTAGCCAAAATGTAAATTAAAAAGCAATTAGATGTTTTAATCATTGACTTTGACAAAAAATTATCCCAGAAGAGATTCCTTGAACCCATAAATTAGATTTTTTTAAGTTTCTTGGCTGATGTGTGGAATGGAGATGATGTACAATTAATCATTACCAAGCATACTCCTTTATCATGTGGGTAAATAAAGTAGAAAGATGATTAAATGAAAGTTCAGGTATTGGACTCATCTCAAAATAGAAGTAAAACTTACCTCCCATTGAATTAACTTATTTTAATAAATCTGGAGATTCCAAAATGCTTGAGTGCAAGGAGAGAAATTCATCATCATTTTAAATATTCGAGTGAGAAAAATAATAAATCAAAGAAGGAATCTCTAAACAAAGAAAGAAACCAAAAGTAAATACGAGAATAAGAATAAGGACAAAGACTAACGTACACCAAAACTAAAAATGTTTAGTACTTTCGTTAAGCTAGTTTCTCTATTATTTTCCCTTTTTGTTGCTGCTGGAAGTTCCACCTCTGTGAACTGTCCATCTTTTGAATATTCCAATTCTTCCAACTAGTGTGTTGCGATATGCGAGGATAAGCAATTCGCGAATATTACTTCAAATGCTTGCGAAAGTGCTTACCCCTGCTCAGCTACTTACATTCAGCAATCATCATTAAGCCAAAGCAGACTAGTACAGGCGATTGTTGAAGGGACTGATTCGTTGATTTACGCTGTGTATGACATGTTCATCAACACAATTGATTAATCTACAGGTGCGTTTGTGAGGCGATTCTCCTTTGACACTGGAGTCTTGTTTCTAAATGCAGTCAATTCCAGAATATTTCTCATTAACACGAACACAAACACAGTAATCGAATGGGTGACCTAAACAGCTTCAGTGTTCCCCCTTGCGACAATAGCTAAAGGGAGTGTCAAAACTTCCAGCGATATTCTACTGTTAGCGGATAACTAAACACTAGTTTCTGTATCTGTCGATGAGACAGCCAAGACAGTTTACTTCAATGAAATTCAAAGTTATTCTCAGTAATCAGATGGAGGGGAAATAGTTAGGACAAATTTAGGTATAGTGCAGCCGTTTTCAGTGGTGACACTTTCAAGTGACCAGTAATTAGTGATGAAGTCCCAAATGACTATCATTCAAAGCTCACTTTTATTTAAGATTTTAGAAGTAAACACAGACTCTTAATAATTATCCCCAGGCTTGGCTATTACATAGAACCAATTTAACTGCCTTGAATATGATGATACTCTTAGCCTCATTGTCTCAAGCTCCTTGGGATCATACAAGTACATTGTTTCATACAAAAGTACTTCAGCGATCTACTTGATTTCAAAGGATTTGACCTGCATCTCAAAGCCAACCCTTGCACCTCCAACTGATTTAATTATCACAGATGGCAGTAGCAATAACAATAGTGTGCTTATTGCCTCAGGATCTTCGTTTATTTCTATTTACACTTTAAACTATGATAAAACTAATAATTCTACCAATTTAGAATTATTACTTACAATCCCCCAAGCAACTGCGTTAGTCAGCACAGCAAATATTGTGCTATCTAACCTCCTCAAAGTATACGCTCTCACTTTCTTCTCCTCGTAAGATCATCTACATATCCTTTATGATTTGATTAATTCCCCAGTGAATTTTTTTTTTTTTTTTATTAATTTTTATCCAAACAATTCATATTCACAATTTGATATTTCTAATTATTTTTCCTAAATAATACATAATTAGCCAATACTCAGTGATTTCTTATGAGATCTCCATGGAAGCTGCTTCTATCTCTTAAACTGACGCAATTTCTGTCTGGATAGACTCTCCTATCAGCCTAGTTACCATATAGTAGACTAAGATCTTCGTCATCGGACAAGATGTCTAAATCATCGATTCCGTCTCTAAAAGTGTTAGTTCTGTCATCAGAAACTTCAAGAACAAAGTAGTCTGGAACGAAGGAAGTGTGAGTCGAATTATCTATGCTGAGATCTCTCATTTCTTAGTAAGCTGCTCAGCTGATGGCAAGATCGTCGTCTGGAAAGCAATTGAACCCCTAGCACCAACTTTTTATTACTCCATTCAGCGAGCTGGCGAATCATGTTTAGAAGCTTATCTCTTCTAAACCGAATATGTGATAGCAAAGTTCACATCTGGAGCGTTGTCATTCCGACTCAGAAACCGCTTTGAGAGCACATTCTACCAAGCCAATCCGGTTAGTCTCTTCCAAATAGCAGTCTCAAAGGATTACATGTATGTCTTCACAAATCAAACAATCTTTATTCTATCAACTCCGAGTGTGTTCTCCCAGTTAGACTTCTCGATTGTTACTCTGTCTAGAGTGTTTGTCTCCAACGATAACCACATCCTCGCAGTGGACACAACTAACTTTATTTCGCTTTTTTAAGTAACTACTTCTCTTCCAGTAACTCTCCCTGTGGCTCCTATAAAAACCTACTAGCTTCCTTCTGTCATCACTTGCATTCAGCTCTACAATCTTGCTGCTGGAGGTACAACACAATGACACTTTTTAACCCATTAATTTATTGTTTTATTTTATAACTTCTGAAGGATACTAACTTGCATTTGTCGATGGCTCTAATCAAACTATCTGGATTCTAGATACCTTTTTGAATCTTATCATCTCCTATCAAGTTACCATCGGAATAGTCTACGGGGATAGCTATCGCTTCGAGGAATATCTCTTCTTCTTTCCTGTGACTTTGAATAATCCTTAGCTATCTAACAAATACTCTCCATTTGCACTGGATATCACCACAGGAGCAGTTCATACTGTTGGCGGATATCTGGTACTCAAGGGAATCGCACAAGTTAAAAAGCGATAGAATTACTACGGAGAAGAGTTCATCACGGTCATTGGGATAATGCCTTTGAGCTACACATCTGGAACTGTTGAAGGATGGCTGAATGTAGTTACCCAAATTGACGAGAATGTTCCCTTTGGAAATTTTATGTTTTCTCCTGCCTAATATGCAGTTACGACACTAAGTGACAGCACAAATACTTATATTTTCTTGGGAGTCTAATCAGGATACACTTACTCAGCGATAACCAAGAAAGAAGTCATCGAATTGGTTGAGAAGAAGACAAATACTTTAGATTATCCCTTCTCTCAACTTTTGTATGAGTTTCTCCTTGGGCGATACTGCATTGTGTCGGTAGTAAAGATTGTTTGCTATTCTATGTACACTGATAATGCACTCAATACAATAACATTTACTGGACCTGTGACTCAAATCCTGCTGTCTGGTAGTGCAAAGGTTTTGATAGCAACTTCTGCTTAGAAGCTAGCAGTGTAGATGTTTTCTACTGGAGAACTGCTATGGATTGATGCTGCAAAATGTGGATTTACTCATATTAATGGGTTTTATTTTGATGAGGTTTCTGGGAATCTGTTTATTTACGGGAATGGGTTAGTGAAGACCGCAATAAATTTAGCAGTGGTTTCATCTCTGACGAGTAGTATCAGCTCGTTGTAGACAGGCGACATAACAAGTTGTTAGTTTTTAGATGGGGTGTGTGTCTGCAAAGTAGATCAGCTGAAGATGGCGTTCTTTGATCGGACTTAGAACTTCGGGTTGATCATTGTGTTAACCTTGTAGAATGCCTTAAGTGGATTCTAAATAGCTGCTGATACGCTGTACAAGAGGATCTATGTTTATGTCACGCTTATTGAAATATATACTTACTAAGGAATCTACTTTCAGTCGATTACATCTTTGACAAGCCCACTTATTTAGTTCTCCTTCTGTGATTCATAGATAATAGCCATGACTTATGCATGTAAGGAAAAAAGAATACTATTGTCTTTCAAGGAAATAAAAAATATTTATTTTTCGTTTTGTTTTCTGAAGCTGCATCGATCTTCCTTCGTACTACCCTAGTACTGATGTCTTCATTTAATTCATCTGGAGGAGGTTTCTTAGGAGGAATTTACCTTAGCGATTACAAATAAATAGCGTATTTCTCAGATGAAGTCAGAAATGGATAAGTGTTGTTCTTTAATTTAGACAGCTATTCAGCTGGTGGAAGCACGACTAGTACTTACACTCCCAACGGTATTGGGAGGGCAGTGAAAGCTATCTACGACCCTTAAAGTCTCATGCTTAATTTTATCGATATTTATGGAAACACTTAAAATATATTGCTGAGCAACCAGAGAACTATCGATAATTGTGTGAGGATAGAAGAGATCAAGGAAAAGTTGACTGACCAGCCAATCGATTATTTCATAGATTTCAAGACAAACACTGTTTATATCATAAACTCTGAGCGGCTCTGGAGATTTAACTACAATATTCTCCTTAGGCCTTATGCTAGATTTATTGACCGGCCTTACAATAATTTTGTAGTTTTGCAGGAATTTATTGGAAACAGCCCTGCTAAGCTGTTAGTGGTTGATAGCAAAAACACGATCTTTCAGTACTCGGAAGCCTAAATTACCTTTTCTTCTTAGTTTTCAGCTGAGATCATGGACTTTAGGCTGATTACATAACAATCGAAAAGGGTGTTCCTCATCATCCTACAGGAAAGCTTTCTTGTTTACATCGGAGATGGGATCACCTAGATTACTGAGCAAAACTACACTTATCGGCTGTCTAACACAAGAATGTTGAGGTTCCTAATGATTGAGTCAGAGAAAGTCATATTTATAACGGCTGAGCATTTGATCATTGACTACGATTTCGCTAATAATCAGATGCTTTGGAGCAAGCAGCTTCCTATTACTTGTGATGTAACAGCTTCTTTAACAACAGGGGCACAGTCGGCTTCCTCTTGGAATATATATTTCGGTACTGATTGCGGAAGCATCATCTCCTGCAACCTTCTTCAAAATACGAAGTAAAATAGAGCAAATCCTTTTTGTTTTTTTAACTATTTTTTTAATAGGATGATAAATGAGGCAGTTAGTAGCTCTGCCATAACAATAATCCGATATTTAGGTGGTAGTTTGATTGTTGCTGCTGATAATGTTGGAGGGATCTTCACCTTAGATTAATCCACATTGTCTCTTTCTTCAGATTAATCATTTTCAACAGCTGTGACATGGCTCCGAAACCAGTAATATCCCACTCCTTCTATCACTGCAGCATTGAATGGACAGCCATCCTCCGTCATTCTCCCTGTAACAGTAATAGAAGTAGACATCTCCCGAGATCGTATGTTTGTAAATCTGAAAGGTGAAAAGAAAATTGGAGTATTCCAGGTTTCAACGATGACTTTTCTGTAATACTTGAGCTTTCCAGATGAAGATTGGAAATCAATCACTTGGAATGAGAAATACCTACTTGTTTACTGCACTTCCCAAGTGAATCTCTACAATATTGGAGATCTCTCATTTGTTGACTACATCCGAAGATACCACAGAAAAGACAGACTGACTGACCTTCGAATCTTCGAAAACCGACTAATCCTTGTTTTTACTTCAAGAATAGAGGGAATTATCATCACATCCTAACCTCAAGCTGTCCTCATCCATACTGTAACTCTTACCGATCCGAAATTAATTCTCATGTCCCTATCTGATGATGGAGTTCTTCGCTATATCGGAGTATCTGCCACAGGAATTTTCGATAGAAAACTGAGTTTGGATTTCTATGAGTAGCAAGCTACTTCAACTAGTTTCAATACCTGTTCCTATTCTCTAACATACTCTGACTAAGCCTCAACTTAAAATGCATTTGATTCTGTCCTTGATTCTTCCCTCTCTATGACCTATCTCTTCTCAGTCCTTCTCCACAACGAAATCAAAACCATGGCATTCTTAAATTCCGCTACTTCTAAGATCATCCTGCGTCCAAGTAATCCTTCAGAGAACACTCTCAACATCCTTTCTACATCCTTCTAACAGCTCCCCTTTAATCTTTACATGGACGGTTTTAACTTAGTCTTTCTCACATAAGGTTCTCCAATAACCGTTAACTCAGGGACAACTAAAGTAATCTTCTAGAATCTCTCTATTAAACATTAAGTTATCTCTTATGGAACATCCTTACTTTTTGATTCTGCAGCCCTGGCGATCTTCTAATCAATCACCCTTGACTCAGTTCGCTTCCAAACAAACTCCAGAGTCTTACATTAATCTCCCAAATAAATTTAACTTTTCACAGATAAACTCAAAAAACCCTAAAAACCAATTAAAAGCACAAACTCCGATCGCTAAAATAGTCGATTACTTCTTTCTTCAGCCTCCTCAGCCAGCAGTGCGTTCTTGAGATTCACTAACTGTGGGACTTTGATTCTCTCTTAGTTTATAATAACCAATTGCATTTTCGAAACCAACACGCTCCTAGCAAGTGTATCTCAATTCACTCTCGTTCGTATTGAAAGAATGACCATAATCAACAGCAAATTTGACAACCTAATAAAGCTTTTCTAAGGCTCTTAAGTTACAATTTCTGAACTGACAGTGCTGAACTGCTCATAGTATTCACTATTTAACTCAAATATCTTCTCTTTTTCAATTGTCGGAGTGAATAGCATTGATATGAGGTCACTCACTGCCAAAGACAACACAGACTTACAATTGATCATGACAACTCGAAAATACTCGCTTGCAGGAAGTGTCATCTACTTAACTAACGATACACTGAGTATCGATTAACACTCAGAAATCGAGAACAACACGTTTGTGACACTCAACACAAGCAACATCTAGCTTTCGTTTTTCAGTCTTGAAAGCTCTGAAATAACCATAAACAGCATCTTTTGGAGAAATAATCAAGGAAATATTCTCATATCCAATGCTAATGACGTGAGTCTTATGAACAGCTTATTTCAAAGTAACTTTGGAGCTTAAGGTGGAGGAATTAATGCGAATACCATAACGGGGTAGTTTTCTATTGTGAATACCGAGTTCCTTGATAATTTGGTATCTTCTAGTGGTGGAGCGTTGCATTTGTATGAAATCTTCGCGCTGGAGATAGATTCATTGAGTAGAATATCTGGGAACTAAGCTGCGATGGGAGGAGGGATTAGGATAATAACTTTGAAGTAAGGTTATTGGAAGGGATACAAAATTCTTTGCAGTTTCTAGAATAACAAGGCAGAAATCTTTGGTAATAACATTGGCACTTATCCTACACACATGGAAATTTACACTGCAAAAGAAGAAGATAATTCATTTATGTTGTCATACTCAGGGGAAATAATTTCAAGCGACTCAAACAACATTAATACAGTTTCTTCTGGTGGAACATTGAAGCTAGCGAATGTCCAGAGTGGAGGAATCACTTTGATAAGGGTCAAGCTGTTCGACTAAGATAATAGAGTGTTTTCAATTGATTCATTAAAATATCAGCTTTCAGGGTATTCATCACTGACGATGAGCGAGCTAAATGCTTACTACGTTGAGGCTGTTGTAGAGTACACGTCCCTCAATAATGATATTCTGGAACTCAAGGGGGAAGCTCTGTTGAGTGTGAAATAATACGATGCCTCTTATTCTGCATTTTGCTTTAAATCGTTGATTCTCTCATCTAAGCCACTGCAAACTATCCAATCACTGAAGCTGAAAATCACTTAAAATACGATTCATTCTTCAACTCTTGTGCCCGCATATCTTCAATTCAGATCTTGCCTAAAAGGAGAAACGGAAATCACTTCGACTTCCACAGCATCTTCTTCCATTGTGTCTTGCTAGAAATGTTCAGTTGGAACTTATTCTTTGAGCTTAGCGTAGACTTGCTAGTAGTGTCCTTCTTCAGCCTAGTCATGTGAAGGAAATACAATAGTCTTGTAAAAAGGATATTGGAGGTAAAATACCACCACAGATGAGATTTTAGAATGTGAATACTCTTTACGCAATGTTTGTTGGGAATCTAATGCAGACAGCAAACAGGGATGCATGTAAGGATACATTGGCCCGTTATGTGAGAAATGTGATGTTACTGGTAGATCATGGGGTGGAATTCGCTATTCTTAAACCCTTTCCCCTTACGAATGCGGGGAATGCACTTCAATCGGGTATTAGCTATCCTTCAGTTTTTTCGCAGGGATAGCCATTGTACTGTATCTTTTTTTCAGCATATTTTTCTTTATGGATCGATACATCTACAATTCGAAATGCTGCTACCTTCGATTACTCAGCATCCTTCCTTTCTCCACAAGTTGCATTCTCGATGAATCTTCTTTTTTTGTAAAATCTCTCTTGAATTACCTCTAGCTGGCAGCTGTTTTATTCACTTTCTAGCTATCCTTCTTCCCATCTGTGATAGTCTACCTTCCGCAGCTTTCAGGATAGCCAGTCTCAAGAGTAGTCGTTTCCCTCACTTGCATGGCATCTGTCTAGTAACTTTAAGAGATTGGTGAGGAACGCATCAGATCCTTAATGCAATCTCTTTTACCATTTGCAGCATTTCTCGCATTGCTAATAACTCTCGCTATTCTTCATAAAAAAAAAATCTGGGAAGTCGGATCGTTCCACAAATACATGATGATGAATGTGGTATTTTTATTTTTTCAATCAGACTCCTTATCGTTCTTCACGAAGGCTCTCTCTTGTAAGAACATAGGGTCACATTCCTACAGAACAATCAACCTTGAGATTTAATGTAATGACAAATCCTATTCTCAGTTCGCCATGGGGTTTATTTTACCTAATTTGCTTTTCTGGACTCTGACTCCTGGATTCATTCTATACTCTCTGATTAAGCACAAGAAAACCTAGGATTTATCATACTGCACTATGAAATACAAGTTCGGGTACTACTACCTCGAGTTCAAAGAGAAATACTACTACTGGGAATTCGTCAGGATCTACTTCAAAATGGCAGTCGTCATCCTCATCACTCTGCTCTAAACCTTAGGCTTCACGCTTTACATGATAACTATAATCCTAATTTTCATGTACATCATGGTAGTAATGCACATCCAACCATTTCAAAGTTAATTGCTCTATCGCTTGGAAATATTGTCTTACTTGATTCTCGTGCCTTCGATATTTTTTGGTTAGCTCTACATTCTTTATCCATATTAGCTATTAAACCTGCCAATTGCACTTTGCCATTATGGTTATCTTTTGTACATAGCCTTCATAATCTTGAAATTTAAGATTTTCTCTTAGCAACAAAAATCCTCCAGATTCTTAAGATTAATGCTGAAGTTCTTGCTTCCACCGAGGATCTATGATAGAATTCCTTTCCCGAAATAGAAATCTCTCAAACCGCTATTCTACTGGAAGTTCATCTACAGGAACATAAAGTTTCTCAGACAAAAAAAAATCAACGAATAATATGTGTCTCTAAATCAGCTTGCGAGAATGCATTTACTCTCAAGTAACAAACACCAAATTAAGCAAAAAACAATTTTTTTGGAATAATAATAATTTTGTTTTGATAGACGCAATGACTTCTACTGGCAAGTAAATTCTGAAAAACAATGAGACCATCGATGATAGTATTTCCTAACAGAATCTGAGGAATAGATAAGATGAGATCAATCAACACCCGTTTCCTTCGAAAGACTAGCAGATTGTCCTTAGTGGCTTCTATAATTCTACTGAAAACATGATTACGGATTCTAAGAAATTAAATGGCCAGATTTTGATAGCTGATAGCCCAAGTCAATAGAGAAGGACTATGAAGTCTATGACGAACTGCAATATTCTCCCTAGCACTTTACGAGAAGCATCACGAAGGAGTTCTATTCAGGATAGAAACAACAATCAGCAAAACTAAGAACTAATGATCATGTCCAGCTGTTCCCTTAAATCGAGTGACTTTTAACCATCCATGGAAAGAAGAAGCTCATAGTAAGTCCCAGAGTTCGGTAATCTAAAGGTATTTTCCCCAAAGGGACTGAGTATCAGCCCTCAATAACCTCAGTTTTTAGTGGCTTTGACTCCAAATCAAGCAGAAGAGCCTTTGATAAAACTTGGTAAGCAATCTTTTAAGGATTGTTGAGAATTTTTCTGGATAATAAGAATAAATTAGACACAACAATATGTCCAAGGAATACAATTTTGTAATTATTATTTTGTTTGTCATTTTTATTTGTTTGAGGTAAATTTCTGAAATTGTAATGGAAAGAAGTAAGTATTTGTCAATTCTTTAGATTAAATTGCAGAACTTGTCATTTATTATTGAACAAACAGAATTCTCAAGCAGGGTTACAATTTTGTGATATTTTTCTGTTTGTCATATTATTATGTTTGAGGTAAATTTCTCATTAATTGTAATGAAAAGAAGCAAGTATTTACCCATTCTTTGATTAAATTACAGAGCTTATCTTTATTATTGAACAAACAGAATTCTCAAGTTGGTCTCTCCACAGAAGAGATTTTATTCATAAAGGTCAATTAGACAACAAATATTTCAAATATATTATCCTGATGTAGAGTAATATTGCAAATAAAAAAAGGCATAATAAAGAAAAATATAGAAGAAAGCAATTTCAACAAAAAAAGCAAATACATTTCTTAAAAAACAAAAACAAGCAGGAAGTGGAAGGAGAGTGCTATTTCATACTTGCTTAGTTTTATCATTTCTCAATATTTTTTATTTTTGAACTTCCCTTTAAATGAGTCAATATTTCTTCTAGTTAATATAGAAATTAGCTGACAAAGATACTAGCTTTTAGTTAAAATTTCAACAATGATATGTCAATTTGTCATAAATTTGCCTTTGATTTTGTTTATCAACACATGATGATAGAATACTGCAGTTGTTGATGCAATTTATTATGATAACTAAAGGGTTTTTATGGGATCCTTAGGAAAAATAAAAAATTTAACTTTTTACTAGCAAGATTTGAACTCTATTAACCATATCCAAATGGTTAAGATTCAAAACGAGGGATGATGAACATTGCTTTTGAAGACAAATTGTCTATTTAATTTGGAGAAAGAGGGGAGGAGACTTACTGAATTATTGGGTGAAAGGAAAAAGAGAAACTAGAAGTAGTTTTTATAATCATAATAATTTATCTAACAACTTAGGTATCCTTGCTTCAAAAAGAGGCAATTCTACGGAACAATTTATACTGTGAATCTGATGAGTTTAATAAAGGGATTTTACTATTTGAAAGTATAGATTAGCTGAAGATGGCGTTCTTTGACAGGACAACAAACTTCACTTTAATCTTAGTGGTAACTTTGCAGAATGCCTTAAGTGGGTTTTAAATAGCTGCTGATACCAAATACAAGAGGATCTATGTTTATGTCACGCTGATTGAATCGTATGCATATTCAGGCATTTATTATTAATCGATCACTTCACTCACAGGCCCAGTCATTCAATTTTCCTTCTACTATAAGAATATTATTGCAATGGCATATGCATGTAATTTGAAAAGGGGGATAAGTTCAAATAAATATTAATTTGAAATTGAATTAATTAGCAAAATATTTTTTTTAAATACTGACATTTTTAATTGTTTCTAGATAAATATCTTTGCTCTTTTTCTTTTAAAGCTGCATCAATCTTCCTTCGTACTACCCTAGTGCTGATGTCTTCATTTACTTCTTCTGGTGGAGGCTTCTTAGGAGGAATTTACCTCAGCGATTATAAATAAATAGCTTATTTCTCTGATGAAGTCAGAAATGGATAAGTGCTGTTCTTTAATTTAGACAGCTTTACAGCTGGTGGAAGCACGAGTAGTAATTAAATTCCCAATGGAATTGGAAAAGTTATTAAAGCTATCTATGACCCTGAAAGAGTCATGCTTAATTTCATCGATATTTATGGGAACACATAGAATATTTTAATGTTTATTAGAGGAGTGTTGATAATGCTGTGAGGATTGAAGAGATCAAGGAGAGGTTGACTGATTAGCCAATCGATTATTTCATAGATTTCAAGACTAATACAGTTTATATCATAAACTCTGAGCGGCTCTGATCTTGATGAAGAAAAAGCCTAACTTCTATTTTTAATTTTAATTTTTTTTCACAACTTTCTTTCGAGCAAACTTAACTTGAAGTAATGAAGAGATTAATCATCTAATAATTAATTAGTTAAATTGACTAAGAATAGGACGTATTTTAATTTATCAAAAAATTAATCAGAGTAAATGGCTAAATTAGAAAATTCTAGAATAATAATATTTTACTATGCCATTAAAATAACAAAAATTAACAAATGAATCTTAATTAAATCAGTCACGCTCATTGACTTTTAATCACCCTTTAATTTTTAAATGCCTTTTTGGTCTAATAATACCACGTAATCTGATTAATAGATATTTTTTCGCTCTATCAGATTATATTTTTTATTTAGAAGAAAGTCTAAGATAAAATTAATATTTATAAAAAATCACTTAAAATAATACTTTTTAATAATCCTTCATGATTCAACATCTCAATTATGAAATATTATAAAAAGATGAAGCTCTTAACAACATAATACCTTTCAAGAAAAGAGAATGATGGAGAATTTTTACCATCAAATCAACAATTTCATTTATTTTTGCTTTGAATATTTATCTTGATGTGTGATTCAAGAACTAATCCTAAAATTCTTTATTAAGAAATCACATAATGCCATTTTTTTTAAATTTATGAATATTTGCTAAGGAGAAACCTTCAAATTTTTCCTTAACATAATATGAAAGCCTCACTAATGAACTAACTGAATTAAACGCAAAACAATAGTCATGATAATTTACAGGGGAAAGTTGATTGATTTAATTAAAAAATCCACGTAAAATTGGCGTTACTTCTGCATAATTTTTTGTTGTTCTTAAACTCTAAAACAATATTTTTAAAACTAATTTATCTATCTCGTAAATATTAAGTTTCAGAATAAAAGAAAATATGCATTTTTTCTCTTCACAAACAATAAATTTTCTCTATCGGATTCTCCTATTAGTTGAAACTAAAGAATTTAGTCAAAATTCATCGTTTTTGTTATTGTGAATCTATTAATTATTCTAATCCGATCTTTTCAGAGGTATTTGGTTGCTTTTAGAAGATATTTTTCAAATCATCTGATTAAGGAATTGCAGATGCAGTTCTGTTCTCCATGGAAGAATAATAATCGTTTGACTTTAGTGAACAACTCGAGAGGATTAAGAGATCCTATAAATTCTACTAATTGTCTGGTTTTGATAAGGGCTATGATTGCTCTTCTAGTGTCCTTGGAGTTGATATTCCTCGAAGAAGTTAAACACTATTCATTGGAGAATCAACGCACAAAGGACTGTTTGCATTGCTATTTTTAATAATGAGATTAGCTGCAGTTCTAGAGTAATAATTATTCTTCATTTAATACTAAGCTGAAGGGGAAAATAAGCTGATTAGATTGTTATTATTGTGAAGTGTAGAAGATATTGGACGATCTAGGAACTCATCTGGTCTGTTTTTTTCTAGGTTTTGAGTGCATGTATCACCATTATCACTGGTTTAATTAATTAGTTACTGACTTGTTGCTCCTAAAAAGAATAAATGTTATGATAATAATATTTCAAATTATTTGTTGTTTTGTTTACTTGAAAGTTAGATTTATCGGGGGAGTTTATTGAGATGAGTGAATTGCTCTTTGGCTTATTTCTACCTGAGATATGCAATATTTCGATAGATGAATTTCCAGTAAAACAATGGACGAAGTGTCTTTGGTTTTGGATTGGGGAGTCTGTTCAAGAATCTTAGTGGCAAAATATGCTTGAGGAGTTCTTTGACTTAGATTATGTAATTTGAAGATTATTAAGCGTAGGAATAGAGTTTAAAGCGGATGATGATGAAAAAAATGTAAACAAGATATCCAAAATGGCAGAATGCTATTGGAAGGTTTAGTAGCTCGTATGGATAGATCAGATAGAGCTACCCAAAGAATATTGATGGGATCAAGATAATATATGATAAAATCTCTAATTTGTAGAGAAATTTACTTTCAAAGGGCTAAACTATTGTGATCAGAAGGGTGTAAATAAAAATTAGAATTATACATATCACAAAGAGTGTGAAGCCTAAAGATTCTAGGAGAGTGATGAGGATGACAATGGCCATTTTGAAGTAGATCCTGACGAATTCCCAGTAGTAGTATTTCTCTTTAAACTCGAGGTAGTAATACCCGTACTTGTATTTCATTGTGCAGTATGATAAATTCTAAGTTTTCTTATGCTTAATCAGTGAGTAGAGAATAAATCCAGGAGTCAACGTCCAGAACAGTAAATTAGGGAGAATAAACCCCATCGCAAACTGGGAATATGATTTATCACTGCAATTGATCTCCAGATTGATGCTTTGGAAGGATTGGGAGCCTATTCGCTTACAGGAAAGGGCTTTCGTGAAGAAAGATAAGGAATCAGATTGGAAAAATAAAAAGACTACGTTCATCATTGTGTACTTGTGGTAAGATCCGACTTCCCATATCTTATATTTTTGGAAGATGAGGAGAATGAAAAAGAAACTGATAAAAATTGCAAATGGCAAGAGAGATTGCATTAAAGATCTAATACGCTCTTCACCAAAATCCTCGATTTATTGCACTGAAAACATGCATGTTAGGGAGACTAGCACTTTAGAGGCAGGTTATCCTGAAAGCTAAGGAGCGAAGACAAGCATAGAAGGGAAGAAAGTAAGGTTACAAGTGAACAATACAGCTGACATTTAGAGGTAATTTAAGAGAGATTTGACTACGAATGAAGATTCATCGCTTATGCAACTTTTAGAAAATGGGAGAATGTTCAAGAACCTTATATAGCAGCATCTAGAATTGTAGATATAGCGATCCATAAAGAAGAAAACACTGTAAAAAAGATAAAAGAACACTGCTAGCCCTGCTAAGCCACTGTAGACGATTTAATAGCCAACTCCAGAGCATTCCCCGCAGTCGTAAGGAGAAAGCGTCTAAGAATAGCGAATTCCACCCCATGATCTACCTGTAACATCACATTTCTCACATAACGGACCTATGTTTCCTTACATGCAGCCCTACTTGCTATCTGAGTTAGATTCCCAGCAGACGTTTTGAAGAGAATACTAACATTCCAAGATCTCATCAGTGGTGGTGTTTTACCTCCAATATCCTTTCTACAAAACAATGTGGCTTCCTTCGCAAGACAACGCTGAAGAAGGGCACTACAAGCAAGTCGATGATAAAGACAAAGCATAAGTTCCAGCTGAGCACTTCTAGCAAGAAATTATTTACGAAGAAGCTGTGGAAGTGGAATGTATTTCCACCTCTCCAGTTAGGCACTTTCTGAACCCAAGGTTCATTGGGACAAGAGTCGAAGAATGAATTGTGTTCTGAGTGATTTTCAGCTAGAACGAATCTACAGTCTACAGCGGTTATGATGATACAACTAGCGATGTAAAGCAAAACGCAGAGTATTCATCATTGTATTGTTTCACACTCAACAAAGCTTCGCCCTTGAGTTCCAAGACATTTTTAGCCTCCTAAGCATATTCAACTACAGCTTCAACATAGTATGCGTTTAATTCTGCCATTGTGAATGAAGAATAGCTAGAATGCTAGTATCTCTATGAATTTATTGTAAATACTCTTTTTTCATTGTCAAAAAGCTTGATTCTTAGCAAAATAATCCCTCCACTTTAAAGATTACTGAGCTTCAAAATATGAGATAATTAACTCTCATTATTAGTGGAATCACTCGAGATAATCTCACCAGAAAAAGCCAAAACAAACTCTGAGGCAGAATCAGAATCTGTGTTGCTTTCCTTTTTTGAGTAGATTTTCATGCTCTAAGGGTAAGTCCCTATGTTGTCTCCGAAGATCTCAGCTTTGTTGTTAGAAACAGTTCCTAAGATTTTATAACCCTTCCAGTAGTATTAATTTAACGTTATGATTCTGATCCCACCTCCGATGTCAGCTAGGTTGCCAGAAACATTGGTTGATTAATCTATCTCCAGAGATGATACTTCGTAGAAATACAAAGCCCCGCCACTTGAAGTAGCTTGGTTAGTTAGAAACTAAGACTACTGGATTGAGAATAAACCTGAGATAGTCTATGCATTTATAGCTGCACCCTGAGCTCCTGTATTATTTTAGAACAAACAGTTGGACACTGTGACATCGTTAGAACTGGTTATTTAGATATTTCCTTGGTTTTTCTCCCATAGAATGTTGCTTAAAGTGATTTCAGAGCTTTCAAGACTCATAAATTAATATTGAATATCAGTTGTGATTGACTTCTCAAAGGTGTTATTTTAAATCCTAGTAAAATCAATATTTAGTGTGTCCTTTGTTAGGTACACTACACTTCCATCGATTTAGTATTTCCTGGAGGTCACCAGTAGTTGTAAGTTTGTATTGTTAGCAGCAATTATTGAACTTGCAGTAATTGAGTTTGCTCCGATGACTGAGAGAGAGAAGAGAGAATTTTTAGTTATTGTAGTGCTAGTTTAAGTGCAGTTCAGTACTGTTAATAAGTAAATCTCAACTGTATTACCTTAGAATAACTTAACTAGGCTGTCGAATCTACTGTTTGTTATTGTCATTGTTTAGATTCTGACTAGGGTAAATTATGATATGCTTGCTAACATTGTATTGGCTTCAAAGACACAATTGTTAATTGTGAACTATGAGAAAATCACAGTCTCAGAGTTAGTGAAGTCTAAGAATATGCTGGATATTGATGTGGCTGAGGTTGCAGATGATGAGTTAAGTTGGAGAGTTCGATAGTTTGGATTAGCTGAAAGAACTCTTGAGGTTGTGCTTTTTGCTTGAAATGTTAAGGTGTCTAATGCAATTTCTTGAAAGATGACTAGTTTCAAGGAATCAAAGGAAATCGATGTCCCAAAGGCAATGTTTTGTTTTTTGATGGAGATATTTTAGAAGGTTGCTGAGGTTGTGGCAGAATTCAGCTGGATAGTTTAGCCTTGCTCAGCGAAGATCAGATCGAAGCCGTCCATGTAGATATTGAATGGGAAATATTAGAAGGAAGTGGAGAGAATGTTGAGAGAGTTTTGAGTGGTGTCTACTGGCCGGAGGGTTATTTGGGAAGATGTGGATTTGATGAATGCCATTGTTTGGAGGGTGTTGTGGATATGAACAGAGAAGAGGTAAGTCATAGAGAGGGTAGAATCGATTACGAAATCAAAAGAGTTTTGAGTTGAAGCTTAGTCAGCGTATGTTAGAGAATATGAGCAGCTTGGTATGGTGCTCAGAGTTTAGGATGCTTGCTGCTCGTAGAAGTCCAGGCTTAAGCTTCTCTCAAAAATACCTGTAGCAGATACCCCTATGTAACGAAGGACTCCATCAGAGGATAAAGACATAGTAATAATCTTAGGGTCAGTTAGAGTTACAGAATGAATGAGGACGGCTTTGGGTTAGGCAGTAATGATGATTCCCTCTATTCTTGATGTGAAAACAAGGATTAGTCTATTTCCAAATATATTGATATCAGTAAGTCTATCTTTTCTATGATATCTTCGGATGTAGTCAACAAATGAAAGGTCGCCGATGTTGTAAAGATTTACTTGGGAAGAGCAGTATACCAGAAGGTACTTCTCATTCCAAGTGATGGCCTTCCAATCTTCGTCTGGAAAACTCAAGTATTGCATGAAAACCCTTGTTGAAACTTGGAAAACTCCTATTTTCTTTTCGCCTTTCAGATTCACAAACATGCGATCTCTGGTCAGATCAACTTCTATCACAGTTACAGGGAGTATGACTTAGGATGACTGTCCATTAAGCTCTGCAATGATAGAAGGAGTGGGGTAT